>ENA-OQER01000227-OQER01000227.1-human-gut-metagenome-genome-assembly--contig:-NODE-227-length-31603-cov-4.573072_pt1 | contig 31603 bp, 44 predicted proteins | sample MGYA00242797_ERZ504639 | MGnify/ENA primary metagenome ERZ504639 (study PRJEB26092, sample SAMD00036306) | human gut metagenome | host: Homo sapiens | study: EMG produced TPA metagenomics assembly of...
AAAGGAACGTGTGGACGGAAAACTGGTTCTTCCGGAAGCCGTGCAGATTATGAAACTGAAGGCAGACTGATTTTTTGAATAAGGGGACCGGCAGGAGAAGTACAGGCCTGCGGTTCTGTTTTGAGGTGATGCAGTTGGCAGTGACAGTGATGAGATGAAGAATTACCTGCGTGTGGATTTTGAGGATGATGATGCGCTGATCGGGGATCTGATCAGGCAGGGGAAACAGATCTGTATGGATGTGGCACGGATCACGGATGAGGATGAGTTTGAGGAACTGCCAGGGACGAAGATTGCGGTGCAGTATGCAGTGGCGTATCTGTATGAGAACAGGGAGGAAGCGGATCATCATCAGCTGGTGCTGGATCTGAGAAGCCTGCTGTTCGGGGTGAGAAATCCTGGGGTTCTGAGAATGGCTGCTGTATGGGAGTGGTGAAGATATTGAGATTGTGGGGCAGGTGAGACATGTGGATGTGGCACGGATGAATGAGAAGGTGGTTTTCCAGAAATGTTCCGTTGTGAAGGACGGGATCGGGAACCACAGGAACGAGTGGAAGGATGATTACTGCTGTTTTGCCACAATTGGCGGCGAGGGGCTTGCAAGTTCAAAGGAAGCAGAAGCCGCCGGGAATGTGGTGGAGGATGTGGGAATGACGGTGACTGTGAGATTCTGTGAAAAGGTTTCCGGGATCCGGTCTGTTACGCACAGGATTCTGTTCCGTGAGGAGATTTATGACATTGTAAATGTGGATCACCTGAATTTCAAAAAGAAGTGTGTGAAGTTTACATGCAGGAAGGTCAGGAGATGACAGGATGACCGGGGACAGATGCACGGTCAGCCAGATGGCGGACGTGATCATGGAAGGGCTTGAGGAATATGCGAAACTTGCCGCTGAGGATATGAAGAAGGCTGTGAAGAAAGCCGGCGCGGAGGCAAAGAAAGATATTCAGGCAAATGCCCCTGTCAGGACAGGTGCCTATGGGAAAGCTGGGCGGTAAAGACCACGAAGGAAACGGCAAATGCAATGGAGATTGTGGTGTATTCCAGAAACAGGTACCAGCTGGCACATTTGCTTGAGTTTGGTCATGCCCTGAGAAAGGGCGGCAGGACGAGGGCTTTTCCGCATATCGCACCTGCTGAGGAGAAGGCGGCACAGATTCTGGAAAAAGAAGTGGAGGCGGCTTTGAAATGACACTGGAAGAATTTACGGGGATTCTGGAAGAAACCGGGATTCCTTTTGCATATGACCACTTTGCGGAAGGGGAAAGCCCGGATCCGCCTTTTCTCTGTTATCTGCTTCCGGGCAGTGAGAACTTTGCAGCTGACGGAGGGGTGTATTTCCGGATCAATGAGGTACGTGTGGAACTTATACGGACCGGAAGGATCCGGAGGCGGAAGCAAAGGTGGAGGCAGTGCTGGATGCTGCCGGGATTTTTTATAACAAATCAGAAGTCTGGATTCCAAGTGAGAGGCTTTATGAGGTTTTGTTCAGTTTTATGATGGAGGGATAACGATGGGTGATAAGAATAACAAGGTCAAGTATAACCTGAAAAATGCACATTATGCACTGCTGACGATCGAGGAGGACGGAGTGGTGAAGTATGCGGCTCCTGTGGCCGCTGCCTGTTCGGTTTCGCTGTCTCTGGATGCCAACGGTGAGCCGGAGATTTTTATGCGGATGGTATCGCCTACTATGTGATCAACAATAACATGGGCTATGACGGGGATCTGGAACTGGCACTGATCCGGAGAGTTTCCGGACAGACGTGCTGAAAGAGAAACTGGATGCCAAGGGCGTGCTGATTGAGGATGCGGATGCAGAGCTGGCTGCAGCAACGGGACGAAAGGTAAATTCCTCCATGCTGCCGGCGGACGCGGGCTGTATCGTGGATAACATTGATACCGTGACTGCTATTTACCAGGCAGTCCGCTTCGGCGAACCGCTGATGAGCCGTATCGTTACCGTGACGGGAGATGCTGTACAGAATCCGTGCAACTTTGAAGTACCGGTCGGCATGCTCTTGTCCGAACTTTTAGAGCAGGCAGGCGGTCTGAAAAACGAGGCGGTCAAGATCATCTGCGGCGGCCCGATGATGGGAAGAGCCCTGTTTACAATGGATGTTCCTGTTACCAAGACAACATCTGCACTGACCTGCCTTACGGAGGATGAAGTATCTGCGCTGGCACCATCTGCCTGCATCAACTGCGGACGCTGCGTTTCCGTCTGTCCGGGTCAGATTCTTCCGGCCCGCCTTTCCGTTTTTGCGGAGCACGGAGAGGAAGAGAAGTTCCTGAAATACGGCGGAATGGAGTGCTGTGAATGTGGCTGTTGTTCCTTTATCTGCCCGGCAAGACGTCCGCTGACGCAGGAGATCAGCTCAATGCGTAAAGTGCTTCTGGCAAAGAGAAAGAAGAAATAGGGGGACCTTACATATGAATGGATTATTACACGTATCATCTTCCCCGCACGCACGGTCCAAGGTAACGACGGATAAAATCATGTTTGCCGTCCTGCTTGCCCTTGCCCCGGCAGTCTGCGTGGGAATCTGGAATTTCGGCCTTCGGGCACTGCTTTTGATTGTGATTTCGATGGCAGTCTGTCCCCTGACGGAATATCTGTATGAAAAAGGAATGAAGAAACCGGTGACGATTGCCGACGGCAGTGCACTGGTAACTGGTCTTCTGCTGGCCATGAACATGCCGGTGCAGGCACCTCTTTGGATGCCGGTGATCGGTGGTGTGTTTGCAATTCTCGTTGTAAAACAGCTTTTCGGCGGTCTTGGCCAGAACATCATGAACCCGGCGCTTGCAGGAAGATGTTTCCTTTTGATTTCCTTCCCGGGTCATATGACAAACTTCGCTGCCCCGGCAGCCGCACACCTCGTGGATACTGTATCCGGTGCGACACCGCTCGCCGCAGCAAAAGCAGGAGAGCAGGTGAATCTGCTGTCCATGTTCCTTGGGAATACGGCCGGAACGATCGGTGAGACTTCCGCACTGGCCCTTCTGATTGGCGGCATTTTCCTTGTCTGCATTCATGTGATTGACCTCAATATTCCGCTCATCTACATCGGAACAGAGCTTTTATTTGCCCTGATTTTCGGCGGCCACGGTTTTGATATCAACTTCCTTGGCGCGCATCTTTTTGGCGGTGGTCTGATGCTCGGCGCATGGTTCATGGCAACCGATTACGTTACCCGCCCGATCACAAAGAAGGGACAGTATATCTACGCGGTCATTTTAGGACTTCTGACTGGCGTATTCCGTATCTTTGGAAATTCGGCAGAGGGCGTTTCCTATGCCATCATCTTTACCAACCTTCTGGTTCCGCTCATTGAGCGCGTGACCGTGCCGGTTGGATTCGGAAGAGGAGGCAAGAAAAAAGCATGAACAAAATTATAAAAAACGCACTGATTCTTGCGGCGATTACGCTGATTGCCGGCCTGCTTCTCGGTGCGGCCCACCAGGTAACCTTAGAGCCGATCCAGAAACAGCAGGAAAAAGAAAAACAGGAATCCTGTCAGAACGTATTCCCGGAGGCAGCTTCCTTTGAAGAAGTAACAATGAGCGATGCACAACAGGCAGAGCTTACGGCAGCACTGATCGGCCACGGTTTTGAAGCACAGACGATTGACGAACTGCTGCTTGCAAAAGACGCATCCGGCGCGACGATCGGCCTGGTTGAGATCATCTCCACAACCGAAGGCTATGGCGGCGGCATGCAGTTCTCGATGGGAATTGCATCGGACGGAACGACAAAAGGAATCTCTTTCCTGTCACTTTCCGAGACGGCCGGCCTTGGTATGCGTGCCGACACAGACGATTTCAAGAATCAGTTCAAGGATAAAAACGTAGAAGCATTCTCCTACACAAAATCCGGCGCATCCGCGGATGATGAAATCGATGCGCTGAGCGGAGCAACTCTGACAACGAACGCTGTAACAAACGGTGTCAATGCAGGAATCTGCTGTTTTAACTACTGCAACGAATCCGGTCTGCTTTCCGGAGAGGGAGGGAACTCATGAGAAAAGATACGCCGCTGGAACGGCTTTATAATGGTATCATAAAAGAAAACCCGACCTTCGTCATGATGCTGGGTATGTGTCCGACGCTTGCGGTTACCACTTCTGCAAAGAACGGTATCGGCATGGGCCTTGCGACGATGGTCATCCTGACCGCCTCCAACCTGATGATTTCCCTGCTTCGGAAAATCATCCCGGACGGCGTGCGTATGCCAGCATACATCGTTGTTGTGGCATCGTTTGTAACCATCGTGGAATTTTTGATGGAAGGTTTTATTCCGGCACTCTATTCCGCCCTTGGCATCTACATCCCGCTGATCGTTGTAAACTGTATCATCCTGGGACGCGCCGAGGCATATGCTGGAAAACATGGTCCGATCCCGTCTTTATTTGATGGTATCGGCATGGGCCTTGGATTTACCGTCGGCCTGACCCTGATCGGTATGTTTCGTGAGCTGATCGGAGCCGGAACCTGTTCGGTATCCAGGTAATGCCGAGTGCTTACGAGCCGGTCAACATCTTCATCATGGCGCCGGGTGCATTCCTTGTGCTGGCAATGCTCGTTGCGGTGCAGAACCGCATCAAACGCCAGAAGTCAGAGAAAACCGGAAAACCGGCAGTCCCGGCAGAAGAGACCGGCTGTATGGCATGCGCCAATAAGGCGTACTGCCAGGCTGTGAAAGGAAAGGAGGAAGCGAAATGAAAGAACTGATTTTAATTGCGATCGGTGCGGCGCTGGTGAACAACGTTGTCTTAAGCCAGTTCCTCGGCATCTGTGCTTTCCTCGGTGTTTCCAAAAAGATGGATACGGCGGCCGGCATGGGCGGAGCGGTTATTTTTGTCCTCACGATTTCTTCATTTGTGACAAGTCTGATTTACAAATTTATCCTGGCACCGGCAGAACTTGATTATCTGAAAACGATCGTTTTCATTCTTGTCATCGCGGCGCTGGTACAGCTCGTTGAGATGTTCCTGAAAAAGACGATTCCGTCTCTGTATCGAGCGCTCGGCGTTTACCTTCCGCTGATTACAACAAACTGCGCGGTACTCGGTGTGGCACTCATCAACGTACAGAAGGATTACACGATTCTGCAGGGTACGGTTTACGGTCTGGCAACCGCAATCGGCTTTACGATTGCCATGGTGCTGATGGCCGGCCTGCGGGAAAAGATGGAGTACAACGATATCCCGGAGTCATTCAAAGGAATGCCGATCGTTCTTCTTACGGCTATGCTGATGTCAATGGCATTTATGGGATTTTCCGGAATGATCTAGGAGGATGAAGAGATGAATGGTATTTTAGCAGCCACCCTGATGGTGGGTGGAACCGGCCTTTTGATTGGTATTCTCCTTGGAATTGCCGGAAAGAAGTTTTATGTGGAAGTGGACGAGCGCGAGACGAAGGTCCGTGAAGCGCTGCCGGGCAACAACTGCGGCGGCTGCGGTTACCCGGGCTGTGACGGAGCGGCGGCTGCAGTGGTAAAGGGTGAAGCCCCGATTTCGGTCTGTCCGGTCGGCGGTTCGCCGGTTGCGGCAGCGATCGGTGCCATTATGGGACAGGAAGCCGGAGCACAGGAGCGCAGAAAAGCAGTGGTACGGTGCGCCGGTACGTGTGACGTGGCAAAGAACAAGTATGAATACACGGGTGCAAGGGACTGCTCCTACGCCGTTTTTGTACCGGGCGGCGGTCCGAAGAGCTGCGGAAACGGATGTCTTGGTTTGGAAACTGCGTGAAGGCATGTAAGTTTGATGCGATCCATATTGAAAACGGCATTGCCGTTGTGGACGGCGAAGCGTGCAAGGCATGCGGTGCCTGCGTGAGGGCCTGTCCGAGAAATCTGATCGACCTGATTCCGTATGAGCAGAAGATCACGGTGAAATGCCGCTCAACCGAGAAGGGCAAGGCGGTGATGGCAGCGTGTGAGATCGGCTGTATCGGATGTAAGAAGTGCGAGAAGAACTGCCCGTCGGATGCAATTCACGTTGTGGATCAGCGCGCGGAGATCGACCCGGCAAAATGTACGGGCTGCGGCCTCTGCGCGGAGAACTGCCCGCGGAAGTGTATTATGGTAGAAAAATAAAAATGAGAAATTCCATGCTGTGGGAGGGAACTTCTGCGGCGTGGAATTTTTGCTTTTCGGTGATATCGTGTTAGCCAATGCCGGTGGTGGCTGGCTTGACTTGAATTTGGGAAAATGATAAACTGAAAGTCAGAAAACGATGGGCAAAAAGCTAAAAAAATATAAAATGGCAGAAAGGACGGGGCAAAAGTATGACAATGACAATGGATGAACTGATGAAAGTGCTCGATATGCAGGAGGATATTCTGCAGTTTACGCATTTTACAAATGCAGACGCATGGGAACTGGGAACGATGATCCTGATGGAGGCAAGACGGCGCGGAGCACAGGTTGGCATCATGATCCGCAGAAGCAACGGGGAAGTTGTATTCCAGTATTGTGATAACGGCATTACGCCGCACAATGTGGAGCTGATGAGACGGAAGAGCAATTCGGTGCTTCTGACGGAGCGGAGTTCGCTGCAGCTCTACATGGCAGCGACGAATGCGCCGGAGAGCGTAAAACAGATGGTACTGGACCCGAAGGAATACGCAATGCTGGGCGGAGGTTTTCCGATCTGCGTGGAAGAAGTCGGCGTTGTGGCGACCGTAGCAGTGTCCGGCATGGGACAGGTTTCGGATCATGATGTGATTGTGAAATGCATCAGCAAATATTTGCATATCGATGAAGTACCAAGAATCAGAACTGTATGAAAATGATGATTGAAACTAAATTTTGTGTATGATACAATGTCACCGGCAAAAAGACATGACAGTTCCATCAGGGACAACAAAACCCCCTGAGCGGCAACTCACGGGGGTTGGTTTATGTCAGCAGGTTTTGCATATCTTCCGGCAGTGGTGCGTGGAAGTTTAAGGGTTCTCCGGTGATCGGATGGACGAAGGAGAGCGATGCAGAGTGAAGTGCCTGGCGGGGGAAAGTGCCGGGAGTTTTGTTGTAGAGGGTATCGCCGAGCAGCGGATGGCCGATGTAAGCCATGTGGACGCGGATCTGGTGGGTGCGGCCGGTTTCGAGGTTGAGTTCGAGGTGGGAGAAAACGGAGCAGTGCGCGAGGGTGCGGTAATGGGTTACGGAGCGCTCGCCGGAGGCAAAGTCGACGGTGCGCTGGATGAGGGAGCCGTTGAGGCGGGCGATCGGGCGGTCGATGGTGCCGGATGCAGCGGTTTCGCCGAGGGCGAAGGCCTGATACGTGCGGTGGATTTCGCGGGAGCGCATGGCCTGGGAGAGGACGGCGGCGCTTAAGGCGTGCTTGGCGAGTACGATAAGGCCGGTGGTGTCGCGGTCGAGGCGGTTGATGCAGCGGTAGACGAAGGGTTCACCTTTCTGTTCAAAATACCATGCAATGCCGTTTGCCAGCGTATTTTCATAATTTCCAATCGACGGATGAATCGGCGTATCAGCGGGTTTATCCACAACGAGGATGTCGTCATCCTCATACACAACCGAAAACGGAACCGGCCGCGGCAGAATTCCGTCGGAGGGTTCTGTTTCGACAAGGTGCGTTTCGATCACATCCCCGGCGTGCACGGCCTGGCTCGTCCAGCGCGGACGCCGTTTCGGAAAATGCCGTCCTCTGTGCGTTTTAAGCCCGTAATAATATGGCGCGAATATCCATGCCGGCGGAGAAACCATTCCACAGTCAGATTTTCCCGTTCCTCCTCCGGCGAAACCACATATGTAAACCTGTGTCCCATACACAAAACCTCCGTTTCTATAGCTTTTTTATCGAATGAACCCCGTCATTTCGGGCAAAATTTCAAAAAGAGACTTTCCCAGTCTTTCGCAAGTATAGCCGAAAACAGATGGAAAAGCAAGAAACTTACTTTTCTATAGCGAAAATATAAAAAAGTATAAAAGTTTCATGAAATGTCAGAATTTGATTGATTTTAGCGAAAGAAAAGTTTATGACTACTAAAAAAGAAAGAAATCAAGAAACAGGAGGGGATACAGATGAAGCAGGTGCAAAACCGAAAAAACCCAATAATTTTTTATTATGTAATTGCGCTGATCGTCATTCTGCTGTTAAATCTTCTGCTTTCCCGAGACTTCTCGAGCCCAAAGTAACAGAAGTTGATTACGGAATTTTGCAGATGGTAGATAACAACGAAATCAGCGAAGTCCAGATCCAGTCAAATGAGATTATTTTCAGCGACAAATCAAGCCCGGCGAATTATTATAAGACGGGTATGATGAATGATTACAAGCTGGTAGATCGTTTATATGAGGCAGGTATTACCGAATTCGGAACGCCGATCATAGAGCAGATGTCGCCACTCATGGAATTTCTTTTAACATGGGTAATACCGATCGTTGTGATGGTTGCGCTCGGACAGTGGCTGATGAAACGCATGACGAGCAAGATGATGGGCGGCATGGGAAATGCGATGAGCTTTGGAAAGAGCAACGCCAAGGTTTATGTACAGTCCGAAACCGGCATTAAATTTGCAGATGTTGCCGGAGAGATGAGGCAAAAGAAATTTTACAGGAGATTGTTGACTTCCTGCATAATCCCAAAAAATATGAAGAAATTGGTGCAAAAATGCCGAAAGGAGCACTGCTTGTCGGCCCTCCAGGAACCGGTAAAACGCTGCTTGCAAAGGCAGTAGCCGGAGAGGCAAATGTTCCGTTCTTCTCCATTTCCGGTTCTGAGTTTGTCGAGATGTTCGTCGGCATGGGAGCTGCGAAGGTGCGTGACCTGTTCCAGCAGGCAAATGAGAAAGCACCGTGTATCGTCTTTATCGATGAGATCGATACCGTCGGCAAAAAACGTGACGGCGGCGGATTCTCCGGAAACGACGAGCGTGAGCAGACCCTGAACCAGCTGCTTGCCGAGATGGATGGATTCGATGGAAAGAAAGGCGTTGTCATTCTGGCAGCGACGAACCGTCCGGATTCCCTGGACCGGCACTTCTTCGTCCGGGCCGTTTCGACGCCGTGTGCCGGTTGAACTGCCTGACTTAAAAGGCCGTGAGGAAATCCTGAAAGTCCATGCGAAAAACATCCGCGTGGGCGACAATGTCGATTACAATGCGATCGCACGTATGGCATCCGGTGCTTCTGGTGCAGAACTTGCCAATATGATCAACGAGGCAGCACTCCGTGCCGTCCGTGATGGAAGAAAATTCGTCACCCAGGCGGATCTGGAGGAGAGCGTTGAGGTTGTCATCGCCGGATACCAGAAGAAGAATAAGATCATGACCGACAAAGAGAAACTGATCGTTTCCTACCACGAGGTCGGCCATGCACTCGTCGCAGCACTGCAGAGCCATTCCGCTCCGGTTACGAAGATCACCATTATCCCGCGTACGTCCGGCGCCCTCGGCTATACGATGCAGGTGGATGAAGATGAGCACAACCTGATGAGCCGCGAAGAGCTGGAAAATAAAATTGCAACGCTGACCGGCGGCCGTGTGGCAGAGGATCTGGTGTTCCATTCCATCACGACAGGTGCTTCGAACGATATCGAGCAGGCAACGAAGGTGGCAAGATCCATGATCACCCGCTTCGGTATGAACGAGGAATTTGGTATGGTTGCATTTGAGACGGTAACGAACCAGTACCTCGGCGGTGACACTTCCCTGGCATGCTCCGAATCGACAGCAGCACAGATTGATGAGAAGGTTGTTGCAGCAGTCAGAAAACAGTACGACAAAGCAGAGCAGCTCTTAAAAGATAACATGCCGAAACTCCACGAGCTGGCAAAATATCTGTATGAGAAAGAGACGATCACAGGTGATGAGTTTATGGAAATCCTGAATTTATCCCCGGATCAGCTCACGACAACGAGAATAGAAACAAACTAAAAAGCGATAAAAGCAGATGAGAATCCCGCGTTACTGTTCACCCAGCAGTGAAACACTTGCTGTTTCACTGCGTAAGAAAGTGATTCACGAATCCCGCGTTTCAAGGCGACTTCAGCCTTGCGCGGGATTCTTTCTTGTGCTATAATGCTGTAATGCGAAATTATGACACAAAAAGACAGATTTTTTTAAGATAGACCAAGAGAACATAAGGAGAAACGCAATGAAGAAAAAACAGGCATGGAAAGTGATGGGTGTTGTCCTTGCGGGCACACTGGTATTTTCCGATGCAGTTCCGCTTCGTGCCAGCGCATCGGCAGGAACGGAAAAAAGCGCAGTACAGAACGAAACTGTCTCCGGAACGGAGAACGGTACAGAGACAAAGACAAAACGGGCAGCCGTTTATGTGAATCTGAAAACCGGCGATGATACGGCAGACGGTACAACGGCAGAGACAGCAGTAAAAACCGTGGAAAAAGCACAGGAGCTTCTTGCAGTTGCAGCGGCAGAACTGCAGGCGGATGGGAAAACAACTGAAAAAAACACTGCTGCAGATACCAGCAAAACCGCAGCGGAGGAAGCAGCAGAAAAATATCTGGTATTCGTCGGCATGGATGAAAAAGAGCTGGAAACGTATCGAAAGAAACAGCAGAAAACAGACTTTTGGGGAAGAGTAACAGATACCGTTTTTGCGGCAGATGAAATCGTGGTGACAGAAGCCGGATATGAGGCTGTTCTGGCAGCAGAAAAAGCAAAAGAAACGGTTTCGGAAACACCAACGCTTGCGCCAGGCGAGTCTCCGGCACCGGATGCGGCAGAAGATACCGTAACACCAACTCCGGGTCCGACGGAAACGCCGGATGCAGAGCCGACCGCAGAACCAACGGTGACCCCGGACGCAGAACCGACGGAAACGCCGGACGCAGAGCCGACCGTAACGCCGGCGGAGGAACCAACGGCAACTCCGACACCGGATGCGGACCGCGGAGAAAATACAGGGGATACACCAACGGCAGCGCCGACACCGGATGCGGAACCGACCGTAACGCCGGAAGTAACTCCGACGACAGCACCGGGCGAGAATACCGATGACAGTGAAAATCCGGAGAATCCGGAAACTCCGGCAGAAGATCCAACCGTGACACCTGCCCCGGATGATACAGCAAAAGACGATCCTGCAGCAGATGATACAAACCAGGACGATACAAACCAGGATAACCAGAACGGAACGGGAAATGATGCATCATCAGACCAGTGGAAACAGGATGAAAATCTGGATGACCTTGTAAAAGATGAAATTCAGAAAGAAAACGAAACCGTAAAAAAATTTCGATGAAATTTCCAATCCATCCGGTACGGACAGCACAGAAGAAGGCTATCTGGTCTCCGATGTCTCTCTTTTGATCCAGCCGATGGCAGTAAGTCTGTCCGGAAGCGTTGTATTAGAGGAGCAGACGGAAACAGCAGAAGCTGAGACGGCGGACGAAGGCGAGCATGAACTGCTTGCAGCTGCAGAGCAGAAATCCAACCTGAGTGCCGGTGAAATGACAGCAAGTGCAGCCGATGACGTAAGTACGCTGCGTGCCGCAGGAACGATCCTTGTAGGACCGGACAACTACGGAACGAATAAGACATCCACTCCGACTCCGACAGCCACACCGTCGAAGAGCAGCAGTAACAACAGCTCTTCCAATTCCAATACCGGAAGCACAAAGATTCCGCAGAAGAAGACACAGACCACTGTAAGCATCCGCAGCATCCCGGTCAACACCGGCGATGAGACGATGGTGCTTCCGCTGGCGATCAGCTCCGCACTTTCTGCAGCCGTTATGTTCTGCATGGCATTCCTTCAGATGCAGGCGAAACGCGCAAAGAGCATGGCCGCATGGCTGGAATTCAAAAAGAATCATCCGTTTGACGAAAAATAAAGAAACAGGCATATCCGGAAAAGCCATTCCATACATTTACAGTATGGGAGGGCTTTTCTTATGGAAGAAAAGAAAACATGGGCGGTGGGTGCGGGCAGCGGGATCAGCTGGCTGAAGGCTCTTCTCGTTTCCTATCTGATCTCGGTGCTTCTTCTTTTGCTGCTGTCTTTCCTGCTCTGGAAATTTTCCTGGAAGGAAAGCTGGGTGCAGGCGGGCATTGTGGTGATCTATCTGGCATCAAGCTTTTCCGGCGGAAGAATGGCAGGAAACATGGCGGGAAAACGGCGGTTTCTCTGGGGCATCTGCTTTGGAATCGTGTATTTTGCCATTCTGATCATCGTCTCCGCAGTCTTCCTGCCGGGCGGATTTGCCGGAGCCGGAAGACTTCTGTGGGCGGCAGCAGTCTGTGCCGTCGGCGGAATGGCAGGCGGAATGACGGCACACGGCAGATAAAAGCGGACAAAACAGAACATTTTTTCAAAAAACAGACTTTTAAATTTGAAAAACCTATGCTATAATGGGAAGAGTTAATGGCCGAAGACTATAAAAAGTCGCGCGTCAACTACAATGAAGGAGGAATGTGCCATGAAACACATCAAAACTTTAAATACAAAAAGCTTACAGAACACTGTAAAAAAAGGTGGATGCGGTGAGTGCCAGACATCCTGCCAGTCCGCATGTAAGACTTCTTGCACCGTAGGCAACCAGAGCTGCGAGCATAAGTAAAAGTAATCCATAAGGACGAGTAAAAGGTGTTCCCAGAACCGGTTTCGCCGGATTTGGGAACATTCTTTTTGCCAGGCACATCAAAAAAAGAGAGAGTTATAGAAAGGAATACCACAGTGATACATTTATATAAAAGCAATGGCTTCAACATGGTGCTGGACGTCAACAGCGGCTCCGTCCATGTTGTGGATGACTGCGTATACGATGTCCTTTCCTGCATGAACGAAGGAAAAAATGCAGAAGAGGCAGCAGAGGCGCTTAGCAGTAAATATGCCGAGCAGGACATCACCGAAGCCAGAGAAGAAATTCAGGAACTTACAGATAACGGCATGCTCTTTACAAAAGACATTTACGAAAACGCAATTGATCAGTTTCCAACCGTCCGACCGTCGTAAAAGCACTCTGCCTCCACATTGCACACGACTGTAACCTTGCCTGTCGTTACTGCTTCGCAGAAGAGGGCGAGTATCACGGAAGACGTGCACTGATGTCCCTGGAAGTCGGCAAAAAAGCGCTTGATTTCCTGATCGCAAACTCCGGCAGCAGAAGAAACCTCGAGGTAGATTTCTTCGGCGGTGAACCGCTGATGAACTGGGATGTTGTAAAACAGCTCGTAGCCTACGGAAGAGAACAGGAGAAGTTACATAACAAGAACTTCCGTTTCACCCTGACCACCAACGGTGTTCTCTTAAACGACGAGGTCATGGAGTTCTGCAATAAAGAGATGGGCAACGTCGTATTAAGTATCGACGGAAGAAAAGAAGTTCACGATCACATGCGTCCGTTCCGCAAAGGTGCCGGAAGCTACGATCTGATCGTGCCGAAATTCCAGAAATTCGCTGAGCTTCGTCATCAGGATAAATACTATGTGCGCGGAACCTTCACGCATTACAACACAGACTTTGCAGCTGATGTTCTCCATCTGGCAGACCTCGCTTCAAGCAGATCTCGGTTGAGCCTGTTGTAGCGCCTCCGACCGAGGACTATGCGATCCGTGAGGAAGACCTTCCGGTGATCTTCGAACAGTACGACATTCTGGCAAGAGAGATGATCAAGAGAGAAAAAGAGGGAAGAGGCTTCAATTTCTTCCACTTTATGATCGATCTGACCGGCGGACCATGTGTTTATAAACGTCTTTCCGGCTGCGTTCCGGAACCGAGTACCTTGCGGTAACACCGTGGGGCGATTTCTATCCGTGCCACCAGTCGTAGGACAGGAAGATTTCTGCCTCGGAAATGTTTACGAAGGCGTGAAAAAGACAGAAACTGTCAACGAATTCAAAAAATGCAACGTTTATTCCAAGAAGGAGTGCAGCCAGTGCTTTGCACGGTTCTACTGCAGCGGCGGATGCGCGGCAAACTCCTACAATTTCACAGGTAAGATCAACGATGTTTACGAGATCGGATGCAAGATGCAGCAGAAACGGATCGAGTGTGCATTGATGATAAAGGCAGCTCTGGCCGAAGATTAAAGAAAAGAGGAAAATCGCGACATGATGAAGAAGAAACAGAGTATCATCGCACTCGTCCTGGCAGCCATTGTAACAGTGCTTCTTGGATGGACGATGATCAAAGGATGGGGTCCTACCGGAACCGGTTCGATGAAGAACATCAACCTGGGTCTGGATCTGTCCGGCGGTGTCAGCATTACCTATCAGGCCGTAAAGGACAACCCGACAGACGAAGAAATGTCAGATACCCGCTACAAGCTGGAACAGCGTGCGCAGCAGTACAGCGAAGAGGCACAGGTATATCTGCAGGGCGACAACCGTATCACCATTGAAATCCCGGGTGCAACCGATGCAACCACCATTCTGGAAGAGATGGGTAAACCGGGAAGCCTGTATTTCATCAAACAGACCAACGATGACGGAACAGAAAACTACACCTACGACAGCTCGACCGGCGAGTACGTTCTGAACGGAAAAACTATCGAAGAGCTCGAGGAGGACGGCTCCGTCGTTCTGACCGGTAAAGATGTGGAGAGCGCAGAAGCCATGCATCAGCAGAACTCCACCACAAAAGCAACCGAGAGCGTCGTTCAGCTGAAAATGACCGACGAAGGAAAACAGAAATTTGCAGACGCAACCCAGGAAGCCTACAGCGCAGGAAAGAGCATCGGTATCTACTATGATGAAAAATTCGTCAGTGTACCGAGTGTAAACGCTGTGATTTCCGATGGTACTGCAGTCATCTCCGGCGGAAACATGGACTGGGATGAAGCAACCAGCCTGGCATCCACCCTCCGTATCGGTTCCCTTTCCCTGAAACTTGAGGAGATCAACTCCAGCGTCGTTGGAGCACAGCTTGGATCTGCAGCTGTTTCCACCAGCGTAAAAGCGGGAGCGATCGGCATTGTACTGATTATCCTTTTCCTTGCAATCGTATATCGCCTGCCTGGTATTGCTGCCGGATGGGCACTGCTCATCTATGTTGAGCTGAATCTGATTGCTTTAAATGCATTTGACCTGACATTGACCCTGCCTGGTATCGCAGGTGTTATCCTGTCGATCGGTATGGCGGTCGATGCGAACGTTATCATTTATGCCCGTATCGAGGAGGAGATCGGTGCCGGAAAGACGGTTCATGCGGCAATCCGCGACGGATTCAAGAAGGCAGCTTCTGCCATCCTGGACGGAAACGTGACGACCCTGATTGCAGCAGCTGTTCTGTATGCGCTTGCGAGCGGAAGTGTCCGCGGATTCGCCATGACACTTGCTCTTGGTATTGTTCTTTCCATGTTCAGCGCCATGGTTGTTTCCAGACTGCTGGTCAACAGCCTGTACGGTATGGGACTGAAGGATGCGAAATACTACGGAACCAAGAAAGAGCGCAAGGGATTTCCATTTGTGGAAAAGAGAAAGATCTTCTTCACGATCTCCTGCATTCTGCTGCTTGCCGTTCCGGCCAGCATGATTTTCATGCATCAGACAAAGGGAAGCGCACTGAACTTCGGCCTTGACTTCAAGGGTGGTACTTCCATCAACGTTCCGTTCAACGAGGATTACTCCATCGAAGAGCTGGACAAAGAGGTAGAGCCGGTTGTGGAAGGCGTGACAAAAGATTCCAATATTCAGATGACAAAGGTTGTCGGAGGCAACAATGTCATCATCAAAACACGTTCTCTGACTCTGGAAGAGCGTGAGCAGGTTTACCAGGCAATGGCAGACAATTTCGGTGTCGATACTTCTGAAATCACTTTCGACAACATTTCTTCTACTGTAAGTAAAGAAATGAGCCAGAATGCGATGAAAGCAGTTATCATCGCTGTAGTCTGCATGCTGCTGTACATCTGGATCCGTTTCCGCGACATCCGTTTCGCATCGAGTGCCATCCTTGCACTGATGCACGATATCGCCATTGTATTCGGATTCTATGTGGTATCCCGTATTTCGGTCGGCAGCACCTTTATCGCGTGTATGCTGACGATCCTCGGCTATTCCATCAACAGTACGATCGTCATCTTCGACCGTATCCGTGAGAATCTGCCGGAGTTAAAGAGAGAGCCGATCGAGTCCCTGGTTGACCGCTGCATCACGGACACCCTGACCCGAAGCATTTACAGTTCCCTCACCACCTTTATCACCATCTTTGTTCTGTTCGTGATGGGAGTTTCTTCCATCCGCGACTTTGCAGCACCTCTGATGGTTGGTATCGTATGCGGAGCTTACACTTCTGTCTGCATCACAGGTGCCCTGTGGTATGTGATGAAGCACGTTGGAAAAAACAAATATGTGCCGTCCAAAGCAGTACAGAATAAGACAAAAAATAAATAAAAGCAGCAAAAACCATAAAAAGAGAAACGCCGGACCGGAAAAGTCCGGCGTTCCTGCTAACAGGAAAGAGGAGAACATATGAAGAAAGAACGCTGGGTAGTTTCGGCAAAACGCGCCGATTTCCAGGCAATTGCGGACCGGTTCGGCATCGATCCCGTCATCGCCCGCCTGATCCGGAACCGGGATGTGACCGGGGAGAAAGAGATCGAAGAGTATCTCTTCGGTGATCTGGAGCAGCTCCACGATCCGCTGCTGATGAAGGATATGGAGCGCGCGGCAGATCTGATCGCTGAAAAAATTCGGGAGAAAAAGCCGATCCGCATCATCGGGGACTACGACATCGACGGTGTTACGGCAACGTATATTCTGCTGACCGGATTAAAAGATCTCGGTGCCGATGCGGATGTGCGTATCCCGGACCGGATTGCAGACGGATACGGCTTAAATGAGCATCTTGTGCAGTTTGCCGCGGATGAGGGGCGGGACACGATCGTCACCTGTGACAACGGCATCGCGGCGGCAGTCAGATCCGTCTGGCAAAAGAACTTGGCATGACGGTTGTTGTGACGGACCACCACGAGGTTCCGTTTGAGGAGGATGAAAACGGAGAACGCCGCTACATCCTGCCGCCAGCGGACGCGGTTGTCAATCCGAAACAGAAAGACTGTTCCTATCCGTTTCCGGGCCTCTGCGGTGCGGCCGTCGCATGGAAACTGATCCAGACGATGGAGGCAAAAGCAGGTATTCCAAAGGAGCACAGCTTCCGCTTTCTGGAATTTGTCGCCATTGCGACGATCGGTGATGTGATGGATCTGCAGGGAGAAAACCGGATTTTTGTAAAAGCCGGCCTTCGGGCGCTCCATAAAACGCAGAACCTCGGCCTGCAGGAGCTGATCCGTGTGCAGGGCATCGAGGCGGAAAACGTGACACCGTATCACATCGGCTTCGTTCTCGGCCCGTGCATCAACGCATCGGGACGGCTTGACACGGCGGAGCATTCGTTAAAACTGCTCTGCGCAAAGACACGTGAGGAGCCGCAAAGCTTGCCGGGGACTTGAAAGACCTGAATGAAAGCCGCAAAGAGCTGACGCGCCAGGGTGAGGCGAAAGCAATCGAGCTCGTGGAAACCTCCCCGCTGCAGAACGACAAAGTCCTCGTCGTCTATCTGCCGGACTGCCACGAGAGCCTTGCCGGAATCATCGCAGGTCGCCTGCGGGAGCACTTCCACAAACCATCCTTCGTACTCACCAGAAGTGAGGAGGGCGTCAAGGGCTCCGGCCGCTCGATCGAAGCGTATTCGATGTATGAGGAGCTCTGCAAATGCAAAGAACTGATGACGAAATTCGGCGGCCACCCGATGGCTGCGGGCCTTTCCCTCGCAGGAGAGGAGATGATCGAACCGTTCCGCCGGGCACTGAACGATAATTCCATGCTGACGGAAGAGGATTTCGTCGAAAAAGTTGTGATCGATGTGCCGATGCCGATCACCTACATCACCAAAAATCTGATCCGCCAGTTAAGTCTCTTGGAGCCGTTCGGAAAAGGCAACACGAAACCGCTGTTCGCACAGAAAGGACTGACTGTATTAAATTACCGCATTTTTGGAAAGAATAGAAACGTGGTGAAAGTACAGCTTGCCGATGCGGGCGGATACCAGATGGATGGTGTCTATTTCGGCGAGGGAGAAGCGTTCGCCGCATACGTGGATGCACATCCAACCCTCTCGGTAGCGTACTATCCGTCGATCGATACGTGGAACGGACGCGACAAATTACAGATCAATATCCAGAGTTATTTTTAAAGATGCAGAAAAGCCGCAAATACCTGATTTTTCTGCCCTGTTTTCTATCGGAAACAAAATTGACGCAGAAGAATATTGATGCTATACTGTAAGGTGAATTGTCAAACCTTGACGAAACGGAGGAATATTTTATGAAAAAAGTAGAGGATTACGTAAGAAGTATTCCGGATTTCCCGGAACCGGGTATTATTTTCAGAGATGTAACGAGTATCCTGCAGGACGCAGACGGACTGCAGCTTGCCATAGATGAGATGCAGCATTTTGTAGAAGAAGTAGACTGTGATGTAATCTGCGGAACCGAGTCCCGCGGCTTCATTTTCGGTATGCCGATTGCTTACAATCTGCACAAACCGTTCGTGCCGATCCGTAAAAAAGGAAAACTTCCTCTGGAGACCGTCGAGGAGAGCTATGACCTGGAGTACGGCAGCGCAACGATCGAGATGCACAAAGACTCCATCAAACCGGGCCAGAAGGTAGTCATCATCGACGACCTGATTGCAACCGGCGGTACCGTGGAGGCTTGTGCAAAAATGATCGAGCGCCTCGGCGGCGAAGTAACCAGAATCGTGTTCCTGATGGAGCTTGCCGGCTTAAAAGGACGCGAAAAACTGGCAAAATATGATGTAAAATCTGTCATCCGTTACGATGGCAAATAACGTATCCAACGAAACGCAGGGGTTAATCATGAGAGCGGAGGATACATATGGAAGAAGAGAAAAGAATCAGTGAAGAAGAATTAAAGAAGGATGTGGCGGCGGCAGAAGCCAGAATCCGCAAGACGGACGATTTTACAAGTCCGGAGGAATTATACGGGGAATTGATCGCTTCTGTGAAAAAATATCATCCATCGGACGATATTTCCCTGATCGAAAAAGCATACCGCGTGGCAGCGGATGCACATAAGGACCAGAAAAGAAAGAGCGGGGAACCGTACATCATCCATCGCTCTGTGTGGCAATTATCCTGGCAGATCTGGAGCTCGACAAGGAGTCGATCGCGGCAGGCCTTCTGCACGACGTTGTCGAAGATACCGTCATGACCGAAGAAGAGCTGACCGAGGAGTTCGGCCCGGAGGTGTCCCTGATTGTAAGCGGTGTCACGAAGCTGGCACAGCTGAAATATTCTGCGGATAAGGTCGAGGAGCAGGCAGAAAACCTGAGAAAGATGTTCCTTGCGATGGCAAAGGATATCCGTGTTATTCTGGTAAAACTGGCGGACCGTCTGCACAACATGCGGACTGCACAGTACTGGTCGCCGGAGACGCAGAAGAAAAAAGCGCGTGAGACGATGGATATTTATGCCCCGATCGCACAGCGCCTCGGTATTTCCAAGATCAAGGTCGAACTCGATGACCTTTCTCTGAAATATCTGGAGCCGGATGCGTACTATGAACTGGTGCAGAAGGTCAGCATGAAGCGGGAGCAGCGGCAGGAGTTTGTCGATGCGATCGTAAAAGAGGTGACCCGTCATATCCACCAGGCCGGCATTGAGGCAGATGTCAACGGACGAATCAAGCACTTTTTCAGCATCTACAAAAAGATGGTCAACCAGCACAAGACGCTGGATCAGATCTATGACCTCTTTGCGGTCCGCATCATCGTGGAATCCGTCAAAGACTGCTATGCAGCGCTCGGTGTCATCCATGAAATGTACACGCCGATCCCGGGCCGTTTCAAAGATTACATTGCGATGCCGAAGCCAAACCGTTACCAGTCCCTGCATACAACCCTGATCGGACCGAACGGACAGCCGTTTGAGATTCAGATCCGTACTTATGAGATGCACCGGATTGCAGAATACGGTATCGCTGCACACTGGAAATACAAAGAGGCCTCCGACGGCAAGAAACCGGGACCGGAGCAGGAAGAGGAAAAACTGACCTGCTGCGCCAGATTCTGGAGTGGCAGCAGGACATGGCAGACAACCATGAGTTCATGAACCTCTTAAAGAGCGATCTCGACCTGTTTGCCGACAATGTTTACTGTTTCAGCCCGGCGGGCGATGTCAAAACGCTTCCGGTCGGCTCCTGTGCCATCGACTTTGCTTACTCCGTCCACAGTGCGGTCGGCAACAAGATGGTCGGAGCGAGGGTCAACGGAAAACTCGTGCCGATCGAGACGGAACTTCACAACGGAGACCGCGTCGAGATCATCACCTCGCAGAACTCCAAGGGACCGAGCCGCGACTGGCTGAAAATTGCGAAGAGTTCCCAGCAAAGAGCCGCATCAACCAGTGGTTCCGCCAGCAGAACAAGACGGACAACATCGTCAAAGGCAAGGAAATGCTCACCAGCTATGCAAAGCTGAAGGGCAAAAACCTTGGAATCTATACGAAACCGATGTACGAAGAGGCTGTCATGAGAAAGTACGGCTTCCGCGACTGGGATTCCGTTCTTGCGGCCATCGGCCACGGCGGCTTAAAAGAGGGCCAGGTCCTCAACAAGCTGATTGAGACGTACGAAAAGCAGCATAAAAAAGAGATCACCGACGAGCAGGTGCTCGAAGCGGCATCCGGAGAGAAGGTTCTGCCGGTTGGAAAGAGCAAGGGCGGCATCGTCGTGCGCGGTATCCACGATGTGGCAGTTCGCTTCTCAAAATGCTGCAATCCGATCCCGGGCGATGAGATCGTGGGCTTTGTCACAAGAGGACGCGGCGTGACCATTCACCGCACCGACTGTGTCAATGTCCTGAATCTGCCGGAATCTGAGCGGGTGCGCCTCATTGATGCTGAATGGCAGGCAGAGGACAACGGCGGCTCTCTCTATACCGTGGAGATCAGCGTTTACGCAAACAACCGTACCGGTCTTCTGGTGGATATCTCCAAGATCTTTACCGAGCGGAAGATCGACCTTGCGGCGATGAACGTGAGAACGAGCAAGCAGGGAACGGCTTCCATCGATGTGACGTTCGACGTGCACAACAACGAAGAGCTGAACAGCATCATCGAGAAGGTGCGCCAGGTGGAGAGCGTGATCGATATTCAGAGATCGAGAGGATAAAAAGGAGAAAAGCGTATGATAAAGGTAAATTACCGGGCACTTGGAATGCTCTCGACAAACTGCTACGTTGTGGAAAATCCGGACAGCCAGAAGGTGCTGATCGTGGACCCGGGCGATTCGCCGCTGGAGATTGAACGCCAGATCGACGAGATCGACGGCGACCCGGAGGCCATTCTGCTGACCCATGGCCATTTCGACCATATGCTGGCAGCGGATGCGTTGCGGAAAAAGTACCATATCCCGGTCTATGTCCATGAAAAAGAGCAGCACCTGCTGGGGGATCCAAAGGAAAATCTTTCCGGGCTCTGGAGCAAACCGTACACGATGCAGGCGGACAAAACCGTAAAAGAGGGCGATGTGCTGCATCTCGCAGATTTTGAAATCCACGTTCTTGCGACACCGGGGCACACGGCAGGCGGTGTCTGCTACTATATTCCGGCAGCGAAAACACTTTTTTCCGGTGATACGCTGTTCTGCGAGTCCTACGAAGATACGACTTCCCGACATCCTCCGGCAGAGAGCTGACCGCGTCGGTCAAGCGCCTGTTAAAAGAGCTTCCCGGGGATGTGACCGTGTATCCGGGCCACAACGATGAAACTACGATTGAACATGAAAAGAGGTACAATCCCCTTGCTTAATATCAGCCTTTGTTTTAACAGAAAAGATTTTGAATACGATGTGTATTCCCTGATCAAGGCATTCTATCCCGCTGCGAGATCACCTCGTGGTACGAAGAGGATGGAGCGCCGGACGGGGAATTTGCATATTATGATAAGATCCTGTACGCGGCAGACCAGATCTGCTTTTCCATAGAAAATGAGAAGCACGAAGAGCTTTCTGCCGCGTGTGAGGCGGTGGAATATGAAAAAGACCGCCACGAAACGAAAAATGTCCTGAAACGGATGGTCTATCGCACGCTCTCGAAAGTGAGCGGAAAAGAACTTCGTGGGGCGATCTCACCGGCATCCGTCCGACGAAAATTCCGATGAAGATGCTGGAAGAGGGCAAAACAAATGTAGAGATTGCGAAATACATGCGCGAGACCTACTACACCAGCCCGGAAAAGACGGCACTTGCAATCACGATTGCAACCGGGAAAAGGATATTTTAAAGACGATCGACTACGAGCACGGCTACAGCCTGTACATCGGCATTCCATTCTGTCCGAGCATCTGTCTGTACTGTTCCTTCGGTTCCCATGTGTTAAGCCGCTGGGCCCATATGGTAGATCCGTATCTGGATGCGCTGATCAAAGAGCTGACCTTCATCAGCGAGCGTATGAAAGACTATACACTTGATACGATCTACATCGGAGGCGGAACGCCGACGACGCTGAATGCAGCACAGATGGAACGTCTGCTTTCGAAGGTGACAGAGCTCTTCCCGATGGATCAGGTGCAGGAGTTTACCGTGGAGGCAGGACGGCCGGATACGATCCATGAGGAGGTCTTAAAGGCCATCCGCAAATTCCCGGTGACTCGTATTTCGATTAACCCGCAGACGATGAACCAGGAGACACTGGATCTGATCGGACGCCATCATACGGTGGAGGAGATTGAAGAGAAGTTCCGCATGGCGCGTGACCTTGGTTTCGACAACATCAACATGGATCTGATCGTTGGTCTGCCGGGCGAGGACAGGGAAAAAGTGGCGCATACCCTGGAAAAAGTGGAGGCGCTGAACCCGGATTCCCTGACGGTCCATTCCCTTGCATTGAAGCGTGCGACGAGACTCAATTTGTTCAAAGACAAATATCAGGAAATCTCGTTTGAAAATTCCGCTGAGATCATGAAAATGACGATGGACAGCGCACATCGCATGGAGATGGGGCCGTATTACATGTACCGCCAGAAAAATATGGCGGGAAACTTTGAGAATGTAGGTTATTCCCGGGAAGGAAAGGCCGGTATTTACAACATTCTCATTATGGAAGAAAAACAGTCCATTCTGGCTGCAGGAGCGGAGCATCCACGAAATTCGTGTTTGACCACGGAGAGCGCATTGAGCGGGTGGAAAATGTGAAGGATCTGAAAAATTATGTGGAGCGTATCGATGAGATGATCGAGAGAAAGCGTATCGGAATGGAGAAGTATCTGCCAAATGAAAAAAAAAATCCAGTCAGCAGCTTCACATGCTGCGATATACCCTGACCGAACAGCTCATCCACGGCATGGAAGTGAGTAATCTGGCTTACGATCTTGCGCGGGAACTGGGGTATGAAAAAGAAATTTGCTATGAGCTTGCAAAAGCGGGCGTTCTCCACGACATCGGAAAGGTTGTCCTGGAGAATTACGTAGAAGAACAGGATACGCTCGTTGTCGAGGAGATGCGCTTTGTGCGGACCCATCCCACACTGGGATATGAGCTGCTGCAGGGACGCGGATACTCCGATTTTGTGCTGGAGAGCATTCTGTACCACCATGAAAATTATGACGGAACAGGATATCCTGCGAATCTGGCAGGAGAAAAGATTCCGTTTGGGGCGCGTATTTTGCGTATCTGCGATGTGTACTGCGCACTGACCTCCGACCGCCCGTACCGGAGCGCGTTTACGCAGGAACAGGCGATGGAGCTTATGGCAGAAGAAGTCAAAAATTTCGATCTGAAAATGTTCCTGGCATTTCAGAGAGTGATCCACAGCGGCAGCCGGAAAGCGATCGAGCTTTCTGATGTCGATGAATTGATCCAGGAAATCATAAAGGAGAAAACAGAAAATGGCATTAAAGAAGAAACCGGTTACCGGAATGAAAGATATTTTACCGAAAGAAATGGCAATCCGTGACTACGTGATCCGTCTGATCAAGGAAACTTACGGACCTTCGGCTTTACCTCCATGGAGACCCCATGCGTGGAGCACATCGAAAACCTGAACAGCAAACAGGGCGGCGAGAATGAGAAACTGATTTTCAAGATCTTAAAAAGAGGAGAGAAGCTGAAACTCGAGACCGCTGAGAAAGAAAACGATCTCGTAGACAGCGGCCTGCGTTATGACCTGACCGTTCCGCTCTGCCGTTACTATTCCAACAACGCAAACGAGCTTCCGTCCCCGTTCAAAGCACTTCAGATGGGAAATGTATGGCGTGCAGACCGTCCGCAGAGAGGAAGATACCGCCAGTTCATGCAGTGCGATATCGATATCCTCGGCGAGCGACCAACCTCGCAGAGATTGAGCTGATCCTTGCTACCACCACACTGCTTGGAAAACTGGACTTCAAGAACTTTACGATCCGTATCAATGACCGCCGTATCTTAAAAGCAATGGCAGCCTACAGCGGATTCCCGGAGGAGTCCTATGACACCGTATTTATTATCCTCGATAAGATGGATAAAATCGGTTTTAGCGTTGCCAAAGAGCTCGAGGAAGCCGGCTTGCAAAAGAGTCCGTAGAGAAATACCTGAAAATGTTCGAGGAGATCACCCCGGATACCGCAGGCGTAGAGTACTGCCGTGAGAAACTTGAGGGATTCCTTGACAAAGAGTACGCAGACGGCCTGAAGACCATCATCGACAGTGTCAATGCCGTGAAGACCGCAGAATTCAAGATCGCTTTCGATCCGACTCTGGTGCGCGGAATGTCCTACTACACCGGACCGATCTTCGAGATCGCTATGGATGAGTACGGCGGATCTGTCGGAGGCGGCGGACGCTACGATGAAATGATCGGAAAATTCACCGGAAACCAGACCTGCGCATGCGGATTCTCCATCGGATTTGAGCGTATCGTTATGCTTCTGCTTGAGAGAGATTACCAGATCCCGGGCGCGCAGAAGAAAAAAGCGTACCTGATCGAGAAAAACATGCCGGCAGAGGGAATGCAGAAGATCATTCAGCAGGCGACAAAAGAGAGAAGTGAAGGCACGGCCATCAACATCGCCGTGATGAAGAAGAACAAGAAATTCCAGAAAGAGCAGCTTGCCAGCGAGGGCTACACTGAGATCGAAGAATTTTTTGTTGACAAAATGTAAGGAATATCCAATAATAGTAATCGCATGAAAAAACGATGTGCTGCGGATGCAGATTCTTTGTGTCCGCAGTTCCAAATAGGAGGAACAAGAAAATGGCTGAATCCATGAAAGGCCTGAAGAGAACCTGCCGCTGTGCGGAAGTCACAAAAGCAGATATCGGAAAAAAAGTAACCCTGATGGGCTGGGTACAGAAGAGCCGTAATAAAGGCGGAATTATTTTCGTCGATCTGCGTGACAGAAGCGGTATTATGCAGATTATCTTTGAGAACGGCCCGATCAGTGAGGAAGGTTTTGAGAAAGCAGCAAAACTGCGCAGCGAGTTCGTCATCGCCGTAGAAGGTGAAGTTATGGCCCGCTCCGGTGCTGTCAATGAAAATCTGGCAACAGGAGAGCTCGAAGTAAAGGCTGAGTCCTTACGCATTCTTTCCGAGGCAGAAACCCCGCCGTTCCCGATCGAGGAGGATTCCAAGACGAGAGAAGAGCTCCGTCTGAAATACCGTTACTTGGATCTGCGCCGCCCGGACATCCAGAGAAACCTGATTATGAGAAGCAAGGTGGCAATGCTCACCCGTGAGTTCATGTCAAAAGAAGGTTTCCTTGAGATCGAAACCCCGATGCTGACGAAATCCACACCGGAAGGCGCCAGAGACTATCTGGTACCGAGCCGTGTTCATCCGGGCAGCTTCTATGCACTGCCGCAGTCTCCGCAGCTGTTCAAACAGCTTCTGATGTGCTCCGGCTATGACCGCTATATCCAGATTGTAAAATGCTTCCGTGACGAGGACCTGCGTGCCGACCGTCAGCCGGAGTTCACCCAGATCGATATGGAGCTTGCTTTCGTTGATGTAGATGATGTTATCGATGTCAATGAGAGACTGCTGGCACACCTGTTCAAAGAGGTGCTCGGCGTTGAGGTACAGCTCCCGATCCAGAGAATGACCTGGAAAGAGGCTATGAACCGTTTCGGTTCCGACAAACCGGACCTGCGTTTCGGTATGGAGCTGGTTGATGTTTCCGAGACCGTAAAAGATACCGAGTTCGTTGTATTTAAGGGCGCACTTGAAAACGGCGGTTCTGTCCGCGGTATTAACGCAAAGGGACAGGGCGCAATGCCGAGAAAGAAAATCGACAAGCTCGTTGAGTTTGCGAAAGGTTACGGTGCAAAAGGTCTTGCATACATTGCAATCCATGAGGATGGAAGCTGGAAATCTTCCTTCTCCAAATTTATGACAGAGGAGCAGATGGAAGCCCTCATCAAAGCCATGGACGGACAGGCTGGAGACCTTCTTCTCTTCGCAGCAGACCGCAACAAGATTGTTTGGAACGTTCTTGGCGCACTTCGTCTGGAACTGGCAGAGCAGATGGGACTGCTCGACAAGAACGAGTACCGTTTCGTATGGATTACCGAGTTCCCGCTTCTGGAGTGGTCCGATGAGGAGAACCGTTTCACCGCAATGCATCACCCGTTCACCATGCCGATGGACGAGGATCTGCCGCTTCTGGACACCGATCCGGGCGCAGTTCGTGCAAAAGCTTACGATATCGTCCTGAACGGCACTGAGATCGGAGGAGGAAGCGTTCGTATTCACCAGAACGATGTGCAGGAGAAAATGTTTGAGATGCTTGGTTTCACAAAGGAACAGGCACATGAGCGATTTGGTTTCCTTCTGGATGCTTTCAAATACGGAGTTCCGCCTCACGCCGGACTGGCTTACGGACTGGACCGTCTTGTGATGCTGATGGCAAAAGAGGACAGCATCCGCGACGTCATCGCATTCCCGAAGGTAAAAGATGCTTCCTGTCTGATGACCGAGGCTCCGTCACCGGTTGACGCAGTACAGCTGGAAGAGCTTGGTCTTGAGGTTGAGCCGCAGGCTGAGGAAGAGACAACAGAAGAGTAAAGAAAATTTTGTGATTTACAGGACAGACAATTTTGCAGAAGTGCAGCGTTGTCTGTCCTTTTTTAGGTTTCACTCGATCGGTGTAAAGAAAAACTTAAGAAATTCTTCCACGTCTTCCCCGTTGTTTTGCTGGAAAAAGTGCTACAATATGGTTTGTAAGAAAGATACGGAAACATCCACAGCAAGTGGAACACATAGAGAAAAAGACAAGGAGGGATCACGATGTTAGTTACATTAGTCATGCTGGCAACCTGTTTTGGTCTGCTCTGCGGAATTGGAATTTTATTTGGGATCGTCGGACTGCTGCTGAAATTTGGAGGAAAAGTCCTCGGCGCATGCGCACTATTCTTCTCCCGATCGGCGTGATCTGGCTTGGATTTAAAATCGTGTTCGCCGTCGTTCCGCTTCTGTTCAAACTGGTCTGTGCAGCGCTGATCTGTTATCTCGTATACCGCATTCTGCGGGAGATGAAACTTGTAGCATAAAAAATAAAATCTAACAGATTCGAAAGAAAACCTGCTTTCCGTCATAAACACGGAGGCAGGTTTTTAATGACAAAAACAAAAATCTATTTTCAGAAAAAGCCAGTATTTGCTAAAAAAAGAGTAAGGAAAAAGTAAGAAAACAAAAAACAAATGTGATACGATAGAACTAACTTGGGAAAGCAGAAAATTAATTTGTAAAATAGAAAAGTGGGAGGAAGCATATGAAGAAAAAAGTAATCGCGATTGTGTGTGCAGTCGCAGTGCTGGCGGCAGCCGGAGGGGGAGTGACATGGCATTTCCTTGGAAACGGTACAAAAGAGGACGATAACGTCGTCTATGTCAATACTGTAAAAGCCCTGACCAATCTGGGAACTGGAAATGGAATGGAAAACCGCTATGCCGGTGTTGTGGAGTCGGAAAATACCTGGAAGTAGAGAAAAACAGCGAGAAAAAGGTAAAGGAAGTTTATGTGGAAGTCGGTCAGGAGGTTCAGGTCGGAACACCGCTGTTCTCCTACGATACCGAGAAATTCCAGAGTGACCTCGAGCAGGCGCAGCTGGATCTGGAACGCATAAACAATGAACTTCAAGTATGAATACCAATATCAACCAGCTTTACAAAGACAAAAAGCAGGCATCAAAAGACCAGCAGGCAAGCATCACACTGGAAATTCAGGAAGCGGAGCTGGATTTAAAGAAAAAAGAATATGAAGGAAAATCAAAACAGGCGGAGATTGATAAATTAAACGATAACATCACCAATGCGACCGTGATCAGTGAAATCGCCGGTGTCGTAAAATCAATCAACAACGATGACAGCAGCGCCGGCGCTTACTCCGGTGACAGCTCCGACAATTCCTTCCTGACTGTTCTTGCAACGGGAAATTTCCGTGTAAAAGGCCAGATCAATGAACAGAATATGAGCGACGGTTCGATTACGGAAGGAAGCCAGGTGATCGTGCATTCTCGTGTAGATGAGAATCAGACCTGGACCGGAACCGTGACAAAGATTGATCGGGAAAATGCAAAGACCGGCAATAACAACATGTACAGCAGTTCCGGCGATGGCATGACACAGTCGAGCTCCTATCCGTTCTATGTACAGCTTGCCGGAACGAATGGTCTGATGCTCGGCCAGCACGTTTACGTAGAGCCGGATGTCGGCCAGCAGGAAGTCAAAACAGGAATCTGGCTGTCTGACTCCTTTATCAACGATGTCGACAGCAATCCTTACGTCTGGGCCGATAATGGAAAAGGCAAACTGGAAAAACGAAGCGTAACGCTTGGAACGTACGATGAAAACATGATGGAATATCAGATCACCGACGGCCTTGCAGAAGATGATGCAATCACCTTCCCGGAGGACGGTCTGGAAGAAGATGAAGACCGTAGTCAGCACCGACGGATCACTGGGACAGAGCAATCCGGCCGGCGGCGAGGATGACGGTATGCTTGACAACGACGATGGAATGGTCGACGACGGTATGAAGCAGGATGAAAACGGCATGGTTGACAATACCATGGACGGCGCAGAGTACAGCGGTGAGGAAGATACAACGAACGTGATCGGCGGCGCCGACAATGGTGATGCAGAACCGGCAGACACACAGGAAGCCGGATCAGCAGATGACGGGGAGGTGCAGCGTGATTCTGGAATTAGAGAATATCTGTAAAGAATATATGCAGGGCAAAATCCCGGTTCCGGTTCTGAAAAACATCAACTTCTCCATGGAAGAAGGCGAGTACGTTGCGATCATGGGTCCTTCCGGTTCCGGAAAAACAACACTGATGAATATTGTCGGCTGCCTCGACCAGGCGACGAGCGGACGGTTGATCCTCGACGGACAGGATATCAGCAAATGCAGTGACAATCAGATGTCCGATATCCGCCTGCAGAAAATCGGGTTTGTTTTTCAGAACTTTCAGCTTCTTTCAAGACAGAGCGCGATGGAAAACGTATGTCTGCCGTTAACCTATGCAGGTGTACCGAAAAAAGAGAGAAGAGAGCGTGCGGCGATTGCCCTCGAGCGCGTAGGACTTGGCGATCGCATGGATTTTAAGCCGACGCAGCTTTCCGGTGGACAGAAACAGCGTGTGGCGATTGCACGGGCAATTGTCAACCATCCGAAAATTCTGCTGGCTGATGAGCGACGGGAGCACTCGATTCCCATTCCGGCGAGCAGGTCATGGAGCTGTTCCAGAGCCTGAACGACGAGGGCGTCAGCATCTTGATGATTACGCATGACGCGGAGATCGCATCGATGGCACAGCGCACCGTGGAGATCCGCGACGGAATGATGAAATCGAAGGAGGTGGCCGAAACATGAAAAAAGGAAAAGCCGCAAAGAAAGTCGTGATTGCAGTTGTGACCGCAGTTGCCGTGGGCGGTGTCAGTGTCGGCGGTTATTACGGCATCCGCCAGGCGCAGAAGACGACCGTAAAAGTGTATCCGGTCAGTGACTTTACGAGTGGTTACTGGGAAGACAGCATGAATATGGAAGGCCAGATCACCTCGACGGCTTCCCAGAACATCTATCTTTCAGACAGCCAGACCATTTCCCAGGTTCTCGTCAAAGAGGGCGATGTGGTAAATGCCGGAGACACGCTGATGACATACGATACCAGCATGATCGAGCTGGATCTGGAAACGCAGCAGTTACAGCTTGCACAGACAAAGCTGAAAATCCAGCAGAGTGAAAAAGAACTGGAAAAGCTGAAAAAGACAAAACCGGTAGCGGATACGCCGCTGGATCCGGTGGAGCCGGATTTCCCGGATTTTCCAGATGAACCCATCGATCCGGATTTCCCGGACGAACCGATTCCGACCCCAGAACCGGAGCCGACGTACGAGGATGCTGTTCTGTACAGCAGTACGAATAAGCTTGTATTTGGTTCCAAACCATACAAAGGAGAAGGAACGCAGGAAGACCCATACACCTATCTCTGCGCACCGGGGACAGTCCTGACAGGCGGATTCCTGAATCAGATGGCAGGATACGCGGATGAAAAGGGAACGAAAAAAGAAGAGGACAGCGAAGGATACTGGTTTCGCCTGGAGATTCATGAGGAAAACAAAGCCGCAGAGGCGCTGGAAACCGTGTGGGAGCAGGATGGAACGAAGATTGCGAAAGCATACGAGACTTCGTATGAAGCAGTCCTGAGTCTGAAAGAATCCGAATCGGCGGATGCACCGGAAATAAAAATTACCACGCCGATTGCAAATACAGAGGTTGCAGAGGGCGGCGAGCTGAAGCTGAAAATCGGAATCAATGAGAAGAAAGATACCGAAGAGAAGCCGGATGAGAAAGCCGACGATAAAACGGATGATAGAACCGAGAGTCCGTCCGAGGACGATGTGACACAGCCGGGTGAAGCCGGAAATGGAAGCGGTGAGGCAGACGATTCCACGGAAAACACCGAAACGGATGGCACTTACACATACGTCTGGAAACACAACGGAAAGACAATCGACGGAGATTTTAAGGATACTTACACAAAAGAAAACATCACAAAAGAGGATGCCGGAATCTATATAGTAGAAGTGACAGCGAAAAATGACAAGGGTACTTCCATGGCAGTCAGCACTGCAAATGTGGCGGTAAAAGAAGGAACGATTACCCCGACACCAAGTGTAACTCCGACCCCGAGCGTTACGCCGGGACCGAGTGTAACTCCAGAGCCGACCGTCAGCCCGGAACCAAGTACAACACCGATTCCGACCACAGAGCCGGTTCCAACAGAAACTCCGGTGCCGAGCGAGACCCCAGTTCCGACGGAAACGCCGACGCCGACCGAAGCCCCGGCAGAACCGGAAGCGGAACCGCAGAGCGAAGATGCACCGGAAGCAGTGCAGACGACAGCAAAAACCGTATTCTACGGTGAAAAAGCATCGGTACAGTCCCTCTTTACATCATCCACAGGAAGCAGCGCAAATAACAATACTTCTTCCGGTGATGATACCCAGATGACCTACACAAAAGATGAGTTGAAAAAAGCCATCAGCGAAAAAGAAAGCCAGATCCGTAATCTGAAGCTGGATCAGAAGGAAGAGGAAACTCAAAGTCAAAAATACGCAGAAATCCCTGGATTCCCAGAACCGTAAAAGCGAACGATCAGCGGTG
>ENA-OQER01000228-OQER01000228.1-human-gut-metagenome-genome-assembly--contig:-NODE-228-length-31600-cov-8.947860_pt1 | contig 31600 bp, 39 predicted proteins | sample MGYA00242797_ERZ504639 | MGnify/ENA primary metagenome ERZ504639 (study PRJEB26092, sample SAMD00036306) | human gut metagenome | host: Homo sapiens | study: EMG produced TPA metagenomics assembly of...
GCCTTTTTCACTTATCGTTTTTGTTCCCCAAGTTCACTCCATATGTAAATGACATTATCTTTGACGATATCATCTAATAAATTACAAGTATTTTGTACTAAACGAAAACCTATACTGTCTTTTAAATGATAATCTTCCCTTAAGCTTGTCAGCCATTTTCCATAACCATCCGACAACACCTCACAATTTACTAGTTTACCATGTGTAAATAAGGAAAGTGTTGTATTCTGTCGAGCAATATCAATTAATACCACATATTTGTCCACTGTCTGTTCAAAAACCGCAGCTTCCTGTGCAATCGCATAAGAATCAAGGCAAATATCTAATATTTCTAAACCAGCTTTCTCAATACATCTGGCATAGGAATATACAACATCTTTATTTGCGTATAATAGATCCACGTCCATAATCATCATATCTGCACTCTCATCAATTGGCATCTTTCTGGATGTGATTCCATTTGTGATATATTTAATGCATCCTACATTGACTAATTCAAGTTCAGGATTTGGTTTATATGTAATTGCTTCATTTAACCCACCCTGTATGTGTGATAGACGAATACGTTTACTTCCACTTTCTGGATAAACGTTTACACGTCTATTATGACGTTCTACATCTACGCTTGGAATCGCAACCAATATCGCGTTCAATTGTGAATTCCAATGTTCATTTGCTTGTTTAACAACCTTACGGATTCCGTTAACAACATCTTGCTCATCTGTGATTCTCTTGTTTTCAACACCTTTGACAGGGGTTCTCTCTACACGCAAAATATTGAATCTAGTATCAAAAAATTCACCAACTACGAGCCTTATTTCATGATCCGCAATTTCTACAGCAGCATAAATTTCTTTCTTAATCACTAGGCTAGACCCCCTTAGTATAATGTTTCATTTCATTCTTTATAATCATACCATAATTTCACAGGTTTAAAAATACTTCGGAAGAAAACTCAAGCTTTTTTTATATTTTTTTAAAGTGGCTGCCGGACAGCTTAAAAGAGCTTCCCGGCAGGCATTTTATCCGTATACGTTGCAATTCAACGCCTATACTCTAGATAACCTTCACAAGCATCTCTCTCATGGCGCGAAGAGCTTGCCTCGATGGCTTATGGCATTCTTCTGCTGGGGAGTAAGCTCTGCAGAAGAGCAGCCGTACTCATCTAAATAGAAGATAGGATCATAACCAAAGCCGTTGGCTCCCGCTATCTCCCATCCTATGTAGCCCTCCATAGTCTGTCTGGTCACAAGTTCCTTTCCATCCGGCAGCACTGCGGCGATAGCACACACAAAGCGGGCTGTACGCTTCTCCTTTGGCACACCGTCAAGGCGTTCTATAAGGTTATTATTCTTTATATCATAGGAAGTATCCTCGCCCATATAGCGCGCTGAATATACTCCCGGTTCCTTATTCAGATAGTCAATCTCAAGTCCTGAGTCGTCTGCGAGAACAATTGCATCTGTGTGTGCCGCAATTGCGCGTGCCTTAATCAGCGCATTGTCTTCAAAGGTCTTCCCATCCTCCACTATATCCACATTGATACCTGCTTCCTTCATTGAACGTATATCCACGTCACAGTCTGAAAGTATCTCTTTGATTTCTCTGAGCTTATCCTTGTTTCCTGTTGCAAATATGATTTTTGTCATAATATATTTCCTTCCTTCTTTTTCTATTCGGACAATTTCCAGATACAGCTAGTAGCCCTCATCAAAGGCCTGCATGATTGCATTGTATATACCCTGCGCTGCCTGTTTCTGATAGTCTGCATTGGCCAGATTGTCAAGCTCCTGTCTGTTGGTCATGAAGCCCACCTCCACAAGCGCAACCGGAGCCTCACTTGTTCTTATTATATATATGTCATCTGCAGGAAGCAGCCCAAATGCCCTGTTTCCTGTCACAGCTGTCACGTTATCCATGCAAATCTGTGCAAGGTGTTTACTTCCGAGCTCTCTGTTATCTGACTGGCTGTAGAGCACCTGCGTACCCGAAACCGCGGTGAAATTGCCCTTTTCATATGAGTTGCAATGCACGCTTATAAATAAATCCGCATCCGCCTTATTGGCAAGTGCCGCTCTCTGCTGCAGTGTAGGATTGGTATCTGTTGTCCTGGTGTAGAATATTCCAAGCCTTTTGTCACCTGAATAGCTGTCAAGCTGTTCCTTAAGTGCCAGCACTATGTCCAGATTGATGCTTTTTTCCTCTATTCCGTTTCGCACGGCACCGGTCATACGACCGCCGTGACCTGCATCTATTATGATGACCTTATCGTATATATCATGCAGATTGACAAAGCTCAGATAAAGATATCCATTCTCTATGCGCTGCTTCACCTGATAGAGCTTGTCTGTAGTGATAGCTATCACACCCTCTGCCCCCTTGCGGTAATACTGCATGGAGTCTATATGATTTGACCTGCCTGTCATGGAATACTTCGTAAAGTAATTGTCCACATCAGCCTTAAGCTTTACATAGACCGTCTGCGTCAGGGCATCGGTTTCCACCGATATACTCTGGCGCTCCCCTTCTGAGTCGTCCGGCAGCTCTATCCTTAAATCATCCTCAAAGCCGGCTTTCTCCTGCAATATCTCATCAGGGTTCTTCTCCTGCTTTGCATCTGTGGAAGCCTTGACATAGTTTTGCAGCACATTATCCTCCAGTGCTTTTGCCATATCATACTTCTCATTTATAGCCGGAAGCTTTTCAAGCGTTACCGGCACGATAAGTGCAAGCATAACGAAAAATACTGTTATTATCTTTAGAATATTTCTGTACATATCATCTATTATCAGAAAAGGCCTTTATACAGAGGTTACAATCCTGTTTTTCCTTTACATTGATATATGCCACACCATCATAGCTGATGTAGCCCTCGCCATCATCCAGATTGACCGTAGACATGTATGCTTCTCCCGAGTTGTACTCTATAGCCATCGGATGAGTCGAGCCCGGTGTATTTATATAAAGTACAATGGCATAACGCTCACCGGACTCCAAATCAACAGGCTCATCAAAATCAACAGTGTAATAGCCTGCATTTTTTAGTGACCCCTCAGCCACCAGCGTCTTATTTTTTAAAGAATACTCATTCTCAAAATTCTTAACTACATACAGCTTGTATGAGGTATCCGCTGCTGTAGCATAAAAGCCGGAAGCCCTTAGTGATTCAGCCGACTGTGCGGTAAATATGTTGGCTCCGTACATATCCTCCTTGTCGTAGCCCATCTTTCCTACCCAGCCACACAGGTCACTCTGGTATATATTATCATAATTGTCAGCACTCTCTATATCTGTATAAACAACATTGTGCGTGCCCACATTTGTATCGTAGTATGACACATAGAACACCCCATTGTCTCCAAAACTGCTGCCCCAGCTGTTCTGGCATATAAAGGCTCCATCTCCTTCCAGATCCACATTGAAGTTTTCCTTAGGGTAATTGTCATCCCAGCCAATTATAACCACATCATGATTTGGCTTATCTTGACCCATATAACAGTAAGAATTAGTCTGCTTATTGTAATAAGGCGTCTTTGTCTTTGAGCTTGCTATTGTACTGTAAAGCGATGTCTGCACACCACCATATTTGAAAACAGCCTCCTTTATGCCCTGATAGTCCTTTCCATCTATGATAAGCATCTGCTGCACATGCTTTACTGCTGCAAGATCATCGCGTGTCACTCCATCTCCGTAAGGATCATCCGCGTCATAAACCGTCCCTGCCATGCTGCCAGATATGCCATTCCCATGGTATACTCTCCACCATCATACTGATTGACGTTGAATGAATTGCTCATACTCATATGATCCACTGAAAACAAAAGCTGCTCCTCCGGCATAAGGGCTGACTCAAGTGCACTTGTGGCCGCAAAAGCCCAACAGGTGCCGTAGCTGCCCTGATCCCTGATTAGTGACACACGCTGTCTTTCCCTCAGATCATACTTGTTGGCACCGTTGATACACCCTCGGATTTGTCTGTCATAGTAAGCGTATTTGTCGCCGTATCAAAGCTGCAGGTCATATCCAAAAGTTTAGACAGCTTGTCTAAGCTTGCATAAAACTGTCCCTTATACTGTACAAAGCCATTGTCATCTGCCAGCTTGAAATCAGCTGTCAGACTGTGCTTTTCCACCAGAAGCTCATTTTTATTGTATACATGTGCACTGCTGTTTAGTGCATCGCGAAGCATAGACACGGGAACCATTATATTCCTGTTCTCATCCATATACACATGCTCATCCTCGCTCGTATACTCCTTATTTTCTATCCTAAGCCTGATGGTGGTGCCATTTACATCAGCAGCCACAAGCGGACTCCATATAGTATTATCTATCTGTGCTCCTCTGAACGCGCCAAGTGTAGAGCTGTCCTTTGCATATATGTAAAAATTAGACACAAAGATAAGTGCCAAGATGAATGTAAATGCAATATATCTCTTTGAATATTTCATATACCCTGCTAATCCTTTTTCCTTCTCGGAGCTTAGGCCCCATAAACTGATAAAAATATGTCTTTATCATACCATTGTAGATTTTCCTGTTTTTGTCAGCTTTTCTGCCGATATAGCGCTCTGTATCCTCATAGCTCGTAATCAGATACATCGACCATGCATCAAGCCTCTTATAAGCTTCTCCAATCTGTGAATACAGTGCCGGGAGCGCTGATTTCTCCTCGAGTCGCTCACCGTATGGAGGATTTGAGATAATAAATCCGTACTTCTTCGGGTGATGCAGGTCGGCCACAGCCCTCTGCTGGAAATGAATCATGTGCTCCACTCCGGCTCTCTTGGCATTTTCCCTGGCTGCAGCCACCACATCAGGGTCAATGTCATAGCCCTGGATGTCCACCTGCACATCCTTATCTATCATATCCTCTGCCTCCTGCACAGCCTCATACCACAGCTTTCTTGGTATGATATTGGTCCAGCTCTCAGCTGTAACTCCCTGTTCATACCGGTGCTATGTTTGCTGCCATCATGGCTGCCTCTATCGGAAATGTACCACTGCCGCAAAACGGATCCACAAGTATTCTGTCTGCATGCCATGGTGTAAGCATGATGAGCGATGCTGCAAGTGTCTCAGTCAGCGGCGCCTTGCTCGTTGCCAGACGGTATCCTCTCTTGTGAAGGGAATCCCCCGATGTATCAAGTGTCACCATCACCTCATCCTTGTACAGAAAAACCCTTACCGGATACTGTGCTCCGTCCTCCGGGAACCAGTCAATGTGATAAGACCTCTTCATTCTCTCAACCATAGCCTTTTTCACGATAGACTGTATATCAGATGGTGAAAAAAGCTTACTCTTTATGGAAGAAGCCTTTTTCACCCAGAATCTGCCGTCCTTGGGAATATAATTTTCCCATGGGAGAGCCTTTACATTTTCAAAAAGCTCATCAAATGTGGCAGCCTTAAAGCGTCTACCTGAAGTAATACTCTCTCTGCGCCTCTTAAGAATATATTCGCTCTGCATATAGCCTCAGCATCGCCCTCAAACGATACCCTGCCGTCCTCCACACGTGTTATCTCATATCCCAGATCATATATCTCCCTCTTGACTACTGCCTCAAGGCCAAAATGACATGGCACAACAAGCTCAAATCTATTCATATATTGTGTAACTGCCTTTCTATAATTGTACTTTACATTGTTATCTAATATTGTTGCATAAATTTCAATTTTTTTAAATAGTTTCAGCCATATTTCTGCAACTTTTTTGATATCCGCACATAGCATTGTATCCACCTATGACTGTCGCTGTATCAAAACCGCGATTTCCCAGATATCTGGCCAGCTTCATGCTGCTTCCACCATGCGTGCAGTAAAAATCACACTCTGTGACGCATCGAGTTCACTCTCATATGAATCCGTGATATCCATAGGCATACTGAGTGCGCCCTTCCAGTGCGACCTGTCATATTCCTCTCTTGTTCTTATATCTATAAGCAGTGCATTCATTTCTTTTTGCACCTTATAAAGCTCATCCGCATAAACTATTTTAAATTTCATACATCCATACGCCAAAATACGAATTTACATTATGATATTCATTTTATTATGAGATGTGAACTGCGATAAATCACCAAAATCATTACAGCCGGTGCTTTAGTACTTTAGCTCTTTAATAAATTAACTCGTTTTGTTAAAATTATATTATTTTGTGTTTCAAAGTATTGCTTTTTAATTACTGTTATTTTATAATGTTTCCGAAGAGAGAAATCTTTTCAATGTTATACCTCTTATTAATTATTTATACTCCCCTCAAAAGAGCCGGTCACATGACCGGCTCTTTTATACTGCTTATATTTTTTATATTTATCAATCCAAAAGCATCTCATACTCTGTTAACGGCAGTGGCTTTGAATAATAAAAGCCCTGTATACTGTCGCAGTCTATATTCTTCAAAAACTCTACCTGCTCCTGACTCTCAACACCCTCGGCGGTCACGCAGATTCCAGCTCCTTGGCCAGTGCTATCGTGTGCACAAGCAGCCTCTCACCATTGAATCTCCTATATAGTCAATCAGGCTCTTGTCGATTTTGAGTGTATCAAAGCACTTCATATTGAGGGTAACAAGTGATGAATAGCCTGAGCCAAAATCATCCACCAAAAGTGGAAATCCATTGCCATGGAATTTATCCGCAATACTCTTGATTTCATCATTATCGACCGCTGCACTCTCTGTAATCTCTATAGGCACAAGATGTGTGTATATGCCGATTCTTCTTGCTATATCATGATATCTTTTAACCACAGACTCAAAGTACAGGCTCGCTCTGGACAGGTTGATTGAGATAGGAACTATTTTTTTCCCTTCATCAAGCCATCTTCTCTGATGTGTACACACCTCGCGGAATACATACTCATCAAGCGCCTTAATCATGCCGTTTCTTTCAAAAAGCGGTATAAATTTGGATGGCGGAATAATCTCATTATTTTCTCTTCTCCACCTGACAAGTCCCTCTGCACCGACCAGCTTGTTGGTCTTTGGAGCATACTTGGGCTGATACCATATCTCAAAATGATTGTCATTTAAATCCCTGTAGAAGTTATCCTCCATCTGCTTTTCTTCGACAATCCTTTCTGTATCGGCCTGACTGTATATCTGATAGAGCACGTCCTTCCGCTCCTTGATCCGATTCTTGGCAAAGTTGGCCTCGCCGTATGCTTCCTCAACCTTTTTGCCCGGCTCCCATTTTGTCACACCAAAGTATGGCTGAATCTTTGGAATCTTTAAGGATTCTGAAACCTTAATAAGCTGTAAATTGATGGTCTCTATCTTTCTGATAACCTTATTTATCTTGTCATCCGCAAAGAAAATAACAAATCTGTCTGCATTTATATGACCTGATATGTCATTATATCCTACAACACCGCGTATATTTTCAGAAATCCATCTAAGCGCCTCATCGCCCTTTGCCACACCACAGATGGAGTTCACTATCTTGAAGGAGTGAATATCCATGGAAATCAGATATCCTGATACGTTTCTGTCACGCAGCTTCTTTTTAAAACTCTCGTAATTGTTGCCTCCGGTCACTGCATCCACATACGCTATACGCTCAAGCTCTCTTTGCTTCTCCGGGCTTATATCCGAAAAGCCCGCTATCATCTTGTGCAGCTCTCCCACGCCAGACACATTGACAAACTTTGCTCTGCAATACTGTACCTGTCCATCCCTCACGATGCGGTAATCATGCTGATAGGTATCCTTTATCAAAAACTGCCTGCGCAGATTATTAATTGATGTCTCTAAAAGCATGTGAAGCTTATCCTCTTCTAAGACGATAGCATTTACATACTGTTCCATCATCTCATTATAGCCCGGTTTTGACTCAAGCACTTCTCCAAACATAGCACGGACAGAAGGATTCATCCTGTACGGATACATCTTATTGTTGTCTACATCTACATAGTAGATACTGTTGAAGTTGCTTCCTAAAGCATTCACCATCTCACTCTCGTTAAGACGCTCATCAAGCTGCTCAGCAAGCCCTATTGCCTCAACTGTTCTGCCATCATCATCAAAGCAAATCGACTTGAATGATATCCTGTAGGTATCTGTTCCTTCCTTGGCATGCAGTACTACAGTAGCAAATTTTTCTCCCTCTGCAATCTGTTTAACAGCCTTTAGCAGATTATTCCTGTCAACCATGCTGTCTATAAACGGATTGTTTATAATATCCACATTTTTCTCTTCTGAGTCATCTAATGAATCCTCTGATAAAAAAAGACCTCAAACGGCATTCCTGCGGAAAGCACTTAAAAACATACTTTCCCCAGGATGCGAATGCGGTCTTTATATCCATCTCTATATTGTTTTCATCATCAAATCTATTACTCATAATAATTCCCACAAAAATAAAATAATTATTAAAACTCTTTCATACCTATCACTACTATATCATTAGTAAGTCATTTCGTAAAGTTTTGTTTTTACTAATTTTGTTCTTTTTGTGTATTTTATGAATATATGTTTTATTTTATAGCGTCGAGTGCGTTTGAGATATCTGCAATCAAATCCACCTTGTCCTCAAGACCTAAGCTTATTCTGATAAGCTCTGCCGGCACTCCTGCTTCCTTAAGCTGCTCATCATTCATCTGACGATGTGTGCTTGTTGCCGGATTTAAGCAGCAGGTTCTCGCATCTGCCACATGTGTCTCGATTGCTCCAAGCCTTAATGCCTTCATAAATGCAGACGCTGCCTCTCTGCCGCCCTTTAAGCCAAATGATACGACTCCGCAGCCTCCGTTTGGAAGATACTTCTGTGCTCTCTCATAGTATTTGTTTGAAGGAAGCCCTGAGTAGTTTACATAGGCAACCTTTGGATGATTTTCCAAAAATTCAGCCACTGCCTGTCCATTTTCCACATGCTTTGGCATACGCACATGAAGTGACTCAAGGCCAAGATTCAGCATAAATGCATTCTGTGGTGACTGCATAGAACCAAAATCGCGCATAAGCTGTGCTGTACATTTGGTAATGAACGCACCTTCCTTGCCGAATTTCTCTGCATATGTGATGCCATGATAGCTGTCGTCAGGTGTGCACAGTCCCGGATATTTATCTGCATGTGCCATCCAGTCGAATTTGCCGCTGTCTACGATTGCTCCGCCGAGTGTGGCTCCGTGTCCGTCCATGTACTTTGTGGTAGAGTGTGTGACAATATCTGCGCCCCACTCAATTGGTCTGCAGTTTACAGGTGTCGGGAAGGTATTGTCCACTATAAGCGGTACTCCGTGCTCGTGTGCCACCTTTGCAAAAAGCTCTATATCAAGCACCGTAAGCGCAGGATTGGCAATAGTCTCACCAAACATAAGCTTTGTGTTCGGTCTGAATGCTGCATTCAGCTCCTCCTCTGTAGCATCAGGAGATACGAATGTAGCTGTAATACCCATCTTTGCCATAGTTACCGCGATGAGGTTGAAGGTGCCTCCATAGATGGATGATGATGCCACGATATGGTCTCCGCACTCACATATGTTGAACATGGCATAGAAATTGGCTGCCTGTCCTGATGATGTGAGCATGGCAGCAGTGCCACCCTCCATAGCTGCGATTTTTCTTGCTACCGTATCACAGGTTGGATTCTGCAGTCTGCTGTAGAAATAGCCCTCTGCCTCAAGGTCAAAAAGCTCTCCCATGTCCTCGCTTGTGTCATATTTGAATGTAGTTGACTGAATAATCGGAATCTGTCTCGGCTCTCCGTTTCCGGCTGCATAGCCTGCCTGTACACACTTTGTACCTATACTGTATTCTTTCATTGTGCTTCTCCTTTATTATGTTAATGTTTCAGATGGATATAGTATATTACATTTGGCGCGTTTTGACAAATTCTTCAAATCGTGGAAGTGTGAGAGTAATTTTACCGTACTCAGAGGTATCTATAACCCCCTTTCTTTTGAGCCGGTCTCTATATACCGAGAATAATCCTGAATTCATATCCAGTTTTTCTCTGATTTCTTTTACCTTTTCTTCACCACTTACTGATATTTCCAACAATATTTTTTTATCAAGCTCTGACAGCTCCGACCAGATTTTACTGTACACATACTCATCAAGGCACTGATCATATTCCGGTAAAATATCTTCTATCGTGTGATCATCCCTGTTTTCCCAGTAAAGATATCCCAATACCTGGAATGCAAAAGGATATCCCTTTGTAAGAGCTGCCATTTTGTCTGCCTCTCTTTGATCCAGTTCAAAAATATCCATATAGTGTTTCCTGACTGCTGTAAAGCTAAGTGGCTCAAGCATTATCTTAGGCGCTGTACAAAAATGTAAGTGCCTTGTCGTTCTGCAGATCATATATATTTTCAAACAGCCCCGTCATAAGCAGAAAAATAGGATAATCCTGTCTCAGAAATATCTGAAATGAACTGACAAATACTTTTACAAATTCACAGTTCATAACCTCATCAACTGAAATGAGTAACCGCTTATTATGTTTCTTTATATTTTCAAGCATCAATTCCAGCACATTTTCTATATCCGTAACCGGTGCTGCATTTTCTATGGAAACGCCCAGTCCAAACGCTGAAAAATCCAGTTTTGCATTGACAAATATTTTATTCATCTGAGGCATACTGTAAATCTTAGCTGCAAGGCTCTGAAGCATATCTCTCGTAGGGTTAAGCTCAACTGTCAGCCATTCCTCATCCTTCTTTATCTCTGATACTATATTGGTCATCATAACCGTTTTGCCCGATCCCCTTACCCCGGTTATCATAAAAAGCTGGTTTGCAGGATTTTCTGACCTAAATGTCTCTACTATCTGATTGGTCTGTGAGATTCTTGATATATATTGCAGTGGTTTTTTCCCGAATGATAATGTAAATGGATTTTGCATTTTGTTTTCCCCTTATATAACTTTATATAACTTTTTGTTTCGTATATAAGTTTATATAACCTTATATAACTTTGCATTTATTATATAACTTATATAACTTTGTCACCATAAATTCTTAATCTTTAAAAGCATCTTTATAAGATATTTTATCTACCAGCGCTTCATAACTGCTATCATCAGCTTGTACTATCTCTCTGACATTGTGCTGCTCTAATGCTGCTGTTGTTTTTTCACCTATTGAGTATGCTGTTTCCACGTATGCATTCTCCGGCAGCATATGAAAAAATCTTTCCACATTTGATGCGCTTGTAAAAACAGCTTCACTTACCATGTTTCCAATGCTTTCAGGAATACTCTCATATGCCTGCTCATTTACATATGCATCAATCTTTTCTAATTCACATATTTCTTTAAGCCCTGCCTCAAGGTCAGGTGAAGCCTCCTTTGCCGAGAAAATGCAGACTTTGATTTCATCATTATCGCCCATATACGAACTCAATTCTCCTGCAAGTTCTTTTCCGGTCTGTTCCATAGGAATAACATCTGCCTTTATATGGTGCTTTGCAAGCTCTTTTTCTGTAGCTTTTCCCACCACTGCAAACCTTGCATTTGCTATAAGCCTGATGTCTGCCCCTGCCAGATCCAGATTATAGAAAAATGATCTTACACCATTTTTGCTTGTAAAAACTATCCAGTCAGCTGATCTTACCTTATCGGCAAATTCAGGAATTATTATCGGGTTTATTATGCCTGTCTTAACCGGTGTGACATCTGCTCCAAGCTGCTGTAATTTTGCTATCAATTCGTTTGTTTTGATATACGGTACTGTGATTTTTCTTCCAAACAGCGGTCTTTTTTCAAAGAAATCAAGCTTGTCATTCAGTGAAACCACATCTCCAACAACGATTATAGCCGGTGATGTCAGCTTTGCTTCCTCAATCTTTTCTCCGATATCCGCAAGCGTTCCTATACATTTGCGCTGCGCGGCAAGTGTGCCATTCGATATCACTGCTGCCGGAGTATCCGATCTTCTTCCTGCTTTCATAAGCCCTGCTGCAATGCTTTTTACATGCGCAAGTCCCATCAAAAATACGCAGGTGATTGTCTCATCTGTAAGAAGGGAATAGTCTATATCTGCCTCCTCATCCTTTCTGCTGTGCGCAGTGATGACCTGAAAGCCTTTTGCTATGCCTCTGTGTGTGATAGGTATTCCTGCAGCCGCAAGCGCTGCAACCGATGAACTGACACCCGGTACCACTTCTACCTCCACATTTCTATCTGCCAAGTAGAGAGCTTCCTCTCCGCCTCTTCCAAATACATACGGATCTCCGCCCTTTAACCGGACTACAAGCTCATGATATTTTGATTTCTCGTACAAAAGCTCGTTTATGGCATCCTGCTTCATGACATGGTTGTGATTTTCCTTGCCCACATAAATAAGCTCACAGCCTGCCTTTGCCATTGAAAGAAACTCTGGTGATGACAGCCTGTCATACAACAGACAATCCGCCTGTTTTATATATTTTTCTCCTTTTAAAGTGAGCAGGCCCGTATCTCCCGGTCCTGCTCCAACTAATACTACTTTTCCTGTGTTTTCTCTCATGATTTTCCTAATTATTTTTCTACTGAATTATTATGATTAAAAATTATGACTTGATATTTTTTTAGTCGATTTCTAATTTATACCGAATATCGTGCACCGCACGCTCCACAATATTGTTTCTGTCTGATGTCATATCCCATACCTGCTCTGTCCTTGCAAGCTTTTTCCCATCCTCTGAGCCAAACATCGCAAGAAGCTTTAGCCTGTTATTTTTGTCGCTGTCATTACCGCAGTCTTTTTCACTTACAATATCACAGTATGCAGCCACAGGCAGATGACAGTTTCCACCGATTTGCTTTAAAAATTCTCTCTCAATACCTGCGCACAGATTGGTTTTCTCATCTGACAAAGCATCAAGCTTTGCCATCAGCTTAGCATTGTCAGCACGTAGCTCAAGCGCCAGTGTGCCCTGTGCCGGAGCCGGAATCATATCATCCTCTGAAAAGTACTGTGTGATCTCAGAATCTCTTCCGATACGCTTTATTCCCGCCGCTGCAAGTACGATTCCATCCAGCCTGTATTCGTTATACTTATTCTGTTTTTCGTTAGCTATCTCATTGTTATTTACAGTATTATCGGCAATCTCTTCATATATAATTTCACCATCATATAGCTTACGAAGCCTTGTATCGATATTTCCGCGTATGCCAACCACCTTAAGGTCAGGACGCAGCTTTAAAAGCTGATACTTTCTGCGCTTGCTTCCGGTTCCTATCACGGCACCATGAGGAAGCTCATCCAGTGAAGCGGCATTTTTTAGTACCAAAACATCCCTTGGATCTTCACGCTTCCATGCCTTTGCAAATGTAAGCCCTGCTGCCGGTTCATCAGGCATATCCTTCATGGAATGGACTGCCATATGAATCTTTCCCGATAAAAGCTCGTCCTCTATCTCCTTTACGAAGATACCCTTTGAGCCAATCTTATCGAGCGACTTTTTCTGCTCTAAATCGCCTGTTGTCTTTATGATAACAGCCTTAAAATCATCATCCGGATATGCTCTTTTTAACTTATCTATCACGTAATCAGTCTGAACAAGAGCAAGCTTTGAGCCTCTCGTTCCTATTAAATACCTCATTTTACTCTCCTACGGATCATGCCATTTTCCATTTATAATTTATAAATGAACAACAACTTAAAATCTGTAATACCATACTTTAAACTATATTTCCGGAATCCTTCCATTATCAATAGCTGCACACAAGATTTCTTTAAATACACGCTTTCTCTCGGCTTGAGTGTCATATTGCGCTATTACTTTTTCGCGGATCTGTCCCATGTATTCGTTCAGCTCACCAAGAAACGGAGTAAGAACCTCCTGCTCTTTGCCTTTCAGATACTGAGTCAGCACAGGGCTGTTTCCTCCGCTCGAAAATGCCGCAACAAGATTCTTTTCCTTTATGTATGACGGAAAAATAAAGCTGCAATCAGCCTTCTGATCGACCGCATTTACCATGATGTCATTAGCTTTGCAATACTCTGCAATCTCATGATTTAAAGCATTGTCATCAGTGGCAGCGATAACCATTTCCATGCCGTCACAGTCTTTTCGTTCAAACCTTCTTTTTATAATCGTAATTCTATCGGCTGCATCCGAGTCCGGCTGATTGTTTTCTTTGTTTGCTGCATCTGAGTCCGTCTGATTGTTTTCTTTATTTGCCGTATATGAGCCCGTTTTATCCTCGCTTGCTATATCATCAATTGTAAGCTTTCTCAGCTCATCACATATATCCTCTGCCACAACCGTGACATTCGCGCCAAAATCCAGCATTACGATCACCTTGCGGTATGCCACATTTCCACCGCCGACGATCAGACACTCTCTTTCCGTCATATCCACAAACATCGGAAAATACGCCATTTTTATCTCCCTGTAATACCATATCCATACTTTATTTCATATATTATTTCATGCCTTATTTTATACTTTATTATACGCTTTATGCTTTATTTTTTGCCTTATGCTTCACACTGTATCCATTGAGCATTCCTTCAAAAACAGGACGAAGCTTAGCAGAAAACACTGCTGCCGATACGCATAATATAAAGTCCGGTGCAACAGTTATCAGACAGTAATCTACTATTACGATGCCCCAGCTGACAGGTGTTACCGCATAGAAATTCTTCATGCAGTAAAAGTATATCGCTCCAACTGTATAATATGCCACCAGTCCGACCGTTGCCGGAAGAATAAGTGTAAACGCATTGGTCTTTTTAAGCTTTTCTGTGATGGCTCTGATTAAAAATGCTGCAAGCACAAAGCCTAAGAGGAACCCAAAGCCCGGTCTTAAAATGTATGTAGGACCACCGCCTGCCGCAAATACAGGCACTCCCACCAGTCCGATGCACAAATATACTATCACGCTAAGCGATGCCAGCTTTGCCCCGAGCAGAAATCCCGCCATCAGCACAAAGAACCACTGTAATGTAAAATGCATGGTGTACATAGGAAGCGGAATATCAATCTTGATAAATGCTCCAACTGCTATAAGTGCCGCAAAAAGTGCACATGTTGTAAGTTCCTTCGTTTTTAATTTCATTTTCGAACGCTCTTTCGTTTTATTAAATATACATGCTATAATAACATCTTTCTCTAAAAAAGAAAAGCCATCTTCGATGAAGCTGACTTTTCTTTGCAGCTTTCGCTGCGACTCAAAACATTAACATATGATTTAGAAGTAATATTCATCAGAATATATTCGTAAATCCTCTTTCGTGACCTGTCCACCCTCGATATGAAACGAGTTGATTACAGGATTTTCTGCCATAAGCGACATTATCATGTAGCTCGCATTTGGATCATATGCAAGCTTTATATCCTCATCCGATGGCCTTGAAGGGCTAGACGGATGTGAATGCCAGTTGCCAAGCGGCTTAAGGCCGTTTGCTCTCATGTCCTTTATGGCTGCCAGCTGCTCCTTTGGATCCATTGTGAAATGGTCCTCGGCATGGTCTGTATTCGTCAGGTAATATACCTTTGTGATGAGACGACCGTTTTCGTCCTCACTGCCTGCTATCAGACCGCACGCCTCCTCCGGCAGATGCTCTTTAGCATATTTTGCTATTTCATCCAGAAACGGATATTTCATTCTTATGATACTCATATCGTTCCTTTCCTTACTGTCTTTTTATTCCTGTGTACGAGGTGCATCAAATCTGCCGCTGTCTCCTCGCAGACCTCCTGCTCGTAGTCGATTGGCTCGAGAATGGTCGGATGGTCGCCACAGACTGCACAGTTGTGTGTATCCTTTGGAAGCTTAATCTTGTGGAACTCCATGGTGAGTGCATCATATGTAAGCAGATATCCTGTGAGCAGCTCTCCAACACCGATTAAATACTTGATAGCCTCCATAGCCTGAAGCGAACCGATTACTCCGCCCATAGCTCCGATAACGCCTGCCTGCTTACATGTAGGCACTGCATCCTTTGGTGGCGGATTCTTGAATACACATCTGTAACAAGGTCCCTCTCCCGGCACATATGTCATGAGCTGACCCTTGAAACGGATGATTCCTGCATGTGAAAACGGCTTTTTCTCAAGCACACATGCATCGTTGATTAAGAACTTTGCCGGGAAATTGTCAGTTCCATCGATGATGAAATCATAATCCCTTATAAGCTCTCTGATGTTTGACGCATCTACAAACATACGGTATGTATTGACCTGAACATCCGGGTTCATGGCGTTCATTGTCTCTTTTGCTGACTTTACCTTGGCTTTGCCACATCGGCTGTTCCGTGGATAATCTGTCTCTGCAGGTTGGATAAATCTACCTCATCCGCATCCACAATACCGATTGTGCCAACTCCTGCTGCCGCAAGATACATGGCTGCCGGAGCTCCAAGTCCGCCGGCACCGATAATAAGCACCTTGCCCTTTAATAATTTCTTCTGACCTTTAACGCCCACCTCATTAAGGATAATGTGGCGTGAATAGCGTTCGATCTGCTCATCAGTCATTGCCATTAGCATCCACCTCCCATGAAGTAAAGGAACTCTACATTGTCGCCATCCTTAAGCACTGTCTTTGGCTTATCCTCTGTGGCAACAAATTCCTCATTTATTGAAACTGTTACATACTCAGGCATATCTACATTCTCAAGCTCGATAAGCTCCGGTAATGTAAGTCCATCCTTATATTCTTTCTTCTCTCCTGCTACTGTGATAGTCATTTTATTTCCTCCTGTGTCACAGATTGTGGTATCTGTATGTGTTATTATCCTGTATCAGACTGCTTTATATAATAATCTAAAGACTATAATAATTCTTCAACCCACGCCTTCAAATCGGCAGGCTTTTGTGCGCCGACCTTTCTATCTAAGACCTCTGCGTCTTTTACGAAAAGCAGTGTCGGATTCGCAGTCACCTCATACTCATCAGCGAGCTCTCCGTCAAAGTTTGTGTTGACCTTGTATACATGAAGCTTATCCTCATAATCATCCTCGATATCTCCGAGAACCGGTGCCAGCTTCTTGCAGGCCACACATGAATCCGAGTAAAAATCAACAATTACCGGAAGCTTGCTTTTTAATACTTTTTCATCGAAATCCGCCTTTGAAATTCTTGCTGCCATGATTAGTCCTCAACCTTTCTGACGTAAAGAGTGTATGTTCCATCCTCGTTGTCCTCGAGCTTAAGTATCTTGTGTCCCTCTTCCTTCATGCTTCTTGGAACATTCTGTACCGGCTCTCCATCATTCATACGGATTGCAAGCACCTCACCGTCATCTAATTCCTCTATTGCTACCTTTGCCTTTACAAATGTAAGAGGGCAAACCTTGTCAGTTATATCTACCTGATCGTCGAATGCTATATCTGCCATTTTGCATCTCCCTTCCTATACTCATATTTATTATATTTTTGCCGTAACCGTTGTTGTTTATGCATGCCGGATATTTCATGCTATACATGGGAATTATTTACCCTCGTATGCCGCCTGAATCTCTTTTTTGAACTCTTCCTCGCCCACTCTCTGAAGAGTAAGTCTGAAACGCTCACCACCATTTGCATGCTTCTCGAAGAAACTAATTGCTGCATCTGTCACTCTGAAAAGAGTTTCCTTGTCGCGGATAATCGGAACAAGCTGCTCTCCTTTATAGATGTGGTTTCCGAAAAGTCCTCCAAACGATACGATATATCCCGGAGTTCCCTTCCATGCATCTGTCGGACAGCTCTTTACGCAGCGCGCACAGTTGTTACATTTGTCTCTGTCGATGACAATCCTGCCATCCTCCATGCTAAGTGCACCCTCGCGGCATGCCTTCACACATACACCACACTGGATACAATCGTCATGGCTGCACTCTACTGTCATGCCGCCCTTGATTCCGACATCGTTTTCCTCAGCCTTTAAGCAGTTGTTCTGACAGCCTGTGACACCAAACTTGAACTTGTGAGGAAGCTCTCTTCCGAAGTATCTTTCATCAAGTTCCTTAGCCAGAGTGTATGTATCGATACATCCGCTAGGACAGATTTCTGAACCCTGACACGCTGTGACAGTACGTACTCTCGGTCCGCAGACACCTGTTCCTACACCGCCCTTTGCCAGTTCCTCTTTTACCACATTGATATCCTCAACCTTGATAAAAGGAATCTCAATACCCTGACGCGATGTCATATGAACATATCCGTGTCCGTATTTCTCAGCAACCTCTGCTACTGTTTTGATATTTTCTGCTGTAAGATTTCCTCCTACAACCGCAATTCTAAGCGAGAAACAGCCCTTTTGCTTCTGTCTCATGAAACCGCCCTTTTTTAGGGCCGCGTAATCAACTTTCTCCGCCATTTTTAATCTCCTTACTGTGTAAATATGTTAATGTTTTGTTTTATATGTAAATGCATATGCACGCTCTCATTTGCATACACATTGATACCTTATTATTATGGCTTAATCAGCTATATTTGCAAAAGCCTGTGCAAAATCCTCCTTGAGGTCATCTATATCCTCGATACCCACACTGACTCTTATAAGATCCTCAAATACTCCTGCATCCTCCTTCTGCTTATCTGTGCTGTGAAGACTGATTGTGGAGCCCGGATGAATGACAAGTGTCTTTGTATCTCCGATATTGCTGAGTGTGTATGGAATCGTCAGGCTGTCTATAAATTTAAATGCCTTTTCCTTGCTGCCAACCCTGATTGTAAGGATTGCTCCATAGCCGTTTGTGAACTGTTTTTTTGCTATTTCATGCCATTTGCTGCTACAAAGCCCCGGATAATTAACCTTTATGTCAGGATAATTGTTTTCTATCCATGACGCAAGCTCGAGTGCATTAGAGCATTCTCTTTCCATTCTAAGACCGAGTGTCTCAAGTCCTATAATATTTAAGTATGCATTCACCGGAGCTAAACAGGCACCCATATTTCTGAAAAGACTGTTTCTCAGCTTTGCGACAAATGCCATAGGTCCATACTTCACATAATCTGCAAAACCCGGATATCTGTTCCTGTCCCATTTGAACTTACCTGAGTCTGTCAGAATACCACTGATTGCATTGCTGCTTCCATTGATATATTTGGAAGATGAATTGACCACGATATCAGCTCCATGCTTTAAAACCTGTATCAGGTAAGCTGTCGATGTGGTATTGTCAACTACAAGCGGTATATCATGTGCGTGTGCTATCTCTGCAAGCATCTCAATATCTGTGACATCCAGACAGGGATTACCGATAGTCTCTGCAAAAATCAGTCTGGTATGCTCATTGATGCTGTCCTCTATCTGCTGCCAGTTGTTGTTCTCGACATATCTGGTTGTGATGCCGAAGGCCTCAAGATCATGGAACAAATCTATTGTGCCACCGTAGAGGCTGGCGCTTGAGATGAGCTCATCTCCACTGCTTAGTATATTTAAGAAGGTATTCATCAGTGCCGCCATGCCTGATGCGCATGCCACCGATGCTATTCCTCCCTCGAGCTTTGTTATTCTGTTCTCAAAAGCTGTAATCGTAGGATTGGCAACTCTTGTGTAACAGTAGCCGGAGCCTTGTTTTCAAATATTTTTTCCAGATCTGCCGCGTTCTCCTGCTCGAAGGCACTTGTCTGATATACCGGTGGCAGTGTAGAGCCATTTGTCTCTTTTGTCACGCCGGCATGAAGTAAGCTTGTATTAAATCTCATTGTTTTCTTCTTCTCGTTAATTCTTACATAGTCTATTGTGTTACTAGGAATTGATGAGATTATTATACAAACGTGTGTATTGAAAGTCAATGCTATCAGTTATACAAATTATTTGTCCGTGGTTATATATTTTGTTTATAGTCATTGATGTCCCTTAAATACTCTGCGGCTGTCGTTGCGGCATTTGCGCCGTCAGATACTGCGGTTACCACCTGACGCAGTGTCTTGGTACGGACATCTCCCGCCACATACAGTCCCGGCTGGACGCTTCTATCATGGTCACCATTTTTTGTTGCAGCATATGTGATGCCGTCCTCACCTGCCACTACATATCCTCTCTCATCGAGCTGCACCAGATTCTTTATAAGCTCTGACTGCGGTACTGAGCCATATGCCACGAATACTCCGTCTACAGCCAGTGTCCTGCCACTTTTAAGTTTTATGCCTGTCGGCTTTTTTTCTCCATATATTTCTGTCACTGTTTCGTTTAGGACAAGCTCTACATTTTCTTTCTGCTTTAAGAGCTCAACTGTGCTCTGCGCACCGCGGAAGCTGTCTCTTCTGTGAACCAGATAGACCTTCTCACATATATCGGACAGATATAATGCATCATCCAAAGCGGTATCTCCGCCGCCCAGCACTGCGGCTGTCTTTCCTTTATAGAATGCTCCGTCACAGATTGCGCAGTAAGATACTCCCTTTCCGGTATACTCATCCTCTCCCGGCACTCCTGCCTTTCTCGGATATGCTCCTGCGGTATAGATGAGCGCTCTTGCCTCTGCTATCGTGTCATCATCGAATTTCACTCTGTATATCACTGGTTCTTCTTTCTCACCATTTTGCACTGCTTCTATCTGCACTGCTTCTTTTTCGATAAATTCTACATCAAGAGACACTGCATGCTCCCTGAATTTTTCTCCAAGGTCGTATCCGTTTATATTGGGAAGCCCCAGATAGTTGTTCACATTTCCGCTCTCGGCTATCTGGCCTGTCCCCTCGTATTCTTTTTCTGCTACTGCCACATTCAGATTGGCTCTCTTTGCATATATTGCTGCAGACAGTCCTGCCGGACCACTGCCTATTATTATTATATCAAACATGGAATTGGTTCCTTTCATCGTCCATTGAATTTTTTCGGTAACTTATTATATACATTATCCTTAAAAAATACAATAATACCGCCTGCTTTTATAAAACACCTTTATAAAAACAAGCGGTATCAATTTTATCTATCGTATATACATCCTGGCCTCATAAGGTCTGAGCACTGACATATCAGAGGTATCCTTATAATTTGAAATCAGCACCTCCATGCCCTCACACTCCTTTGCAAGCGGCATTGGTATCTCCTTGTCAAAGAAATTGCACACAACAATCATGGTTTTTTCTTCATTCTTTCTGCTGTATGCAAAAATATTCTCATCATCCTCAAGTAAAAGTGTAAATTTACCATCAACAAATACCGGATAATCCTTTCTCAGCTGAACAAGCTTCTTGTAGCAGCTAAAGATTGAATCAGGGTCATCCACCTGTGATTTGGCATTTATTTTGTCGTAATTGTCATTTACCTTTATCCAAGGTGTTCCTGTGGTGAAGCCGGCATTTGCCGAGTCATCCCACTGCATAGGTGTCCTTGCATTATCACGGCCCTTTGCGTAAATGGACTTCATGATTTCATCCTTTGAGTATCCTTTTTCAAGGCGCTCATGGTACATGTTTATGATTTCACAGTCCTTATAATCCTCGATATCATACTGTACATTTGTCATGCCCAGCTCCTCGCCCTGATAGATGTATGGTGTACCCTGCATGCCGTGCAGCAATATAGCAAGCATCTTTGCAGATTCCACTCTATACTCCCTGTCATTGCCCCATCTTGACACGATACGCGGCAGGTCATGATTGTCCCAGAACAGACTGTTCCAGCCACAGTTGTAGAGCTCATTCTGCCAGTGAGCCATTATCTTTTTGAGCTTTTTAAACGGAAGCGGTGCAAGGTCCCATTTCTCGCCGCCCTCCTTCTGGTCAAGCCCTATGTGCTCAAACTGGAACACCATAGAAAACTCGCTGCCATCCGGATTGCTGTAAGCTTTGCGCGCTCTGTGTCTGCGCCCCATGCCTCACCCACGGTAATCAGGTCGCCCTTCTGGAAGGTCTCCCTGCTCAGTTCCTTAAAATATTCCTGAAGCCTTGGTCCGTTTATGGTGATTCTCTTGTCCGGCTCTTTTGCTATCTGGTCGATTACATCAAGTCTGAAGCCGCCGACTCCCTTGTCCATCCACCAGAGAATCATATCGTAGATTGCTCTTCTGACCTTTGGATTCTCCCAGTTTAAATCCGGCTGCTCCGGTAAAAACTGATGGAAATAATACTGTCCGATTTCCGGCACATATTCCCATGCGCTTCCACCGAAACAAGCCTTCATATCACTTGGCGGCACGCTTCATCTCCGTCTCTCCAAATATAGTAGTCATGGTATGGATTGTCCTTGCTCTTTTTAGCCTCCTTGAACCACCTGTGCTCGTTTGAAGAATGATTTAAAACAAGATCCATCATAATCCTTATATTGTGCTTCTTTGCCTCGTTTATGAGCTCTTCCATATCATCGAGACTGCCAACGTCGGATCAATATCCCTGTAATCAGAAATGTCATAACCGTTGTCCGCCTGCGGTGATTTGAATACCGGCGAAAGCATATTGCATTGATTCCAAGCGTCTCAAGATAATCAAGTCTTTTGATGATACCCTGTAAATCACCAAAGCCGTCTCCGTTAGAATCCTGAAAGCTCTTTGGATAAATCTGGTAAACTACCGCCTTTTTCCACCATTTTTCGTTATTGTTTTTGCTCATTATGCCCTCCTTGTCTCTTCATTATCTCTTTTCGTTATCTCTTTTTGTTATCTCTTTTAGCTGCCTCTTTTTGTAAAAATTCAGCCTGGTTTCTTTAATGCTATATCAAATTATGCTATTTTACAAGCGCCACCAAAACCTCACAGCTTTCAAGCTTAAGCTCGGATGCTCCCACTGAAACAGTGCTCTTTTCAGCATCATTTGTGTTGGACAAAAGCACCTTTTTCACACTGCCATCAAGCCTGATTTGTGCCTCTTTACTGCCAAAATTTGCCACAACCAGCACGCGCTTATTTTCATCCTCTCTGTAATAAGCCATGATGCCATCTGTATCCTCATATGCCGGAACACATCTGCCGTAGGTGAACAGCTCCTTAAATTCATCTGACTTTCTGAGTGCCACAAGCCTTCTGTAATAGTTCAAAACAGATGAAGGATCCTTTTCCTGCGCCGCAACATTGATAGCCTTATAGTTTTCATTGACCTTAAGCCATGGCTTTGCTGTGGTAAAACCGGCATTTGCCTCATCGCTCCACTGCATAGGTGTCCTTGCATTATCCCTGCTCATCCTTCCACAGGCTGCAAGTGCCTGCTCCTTTGATAAGCCTGCTGCAAGTGCTGCCTTGTACTGATCCTTTGTGCTGATATCGTCATACTCATCTATACTGTTCCATTTTGCATTTTGCATACCGATTTCCTGTCCCTGGTATATAAACGGAATGCCTCGAAGCAGTACGCTGACAGTTCCCAGCATCTTGATTCCGGCAGGATTTTGTGCATGCTTTGGTAAAAATCTTGAGGCACCTCTCGGCTCATCGTGGTTTTCTATGATGTTGGCTTAAAGCCGTACTTTTCTGTCTCAAGCTGTGAACCAAGAATGGTCTTTCTCCATTTGTCAAAATCTATTTTCGGTGCATCATACCAGCCATGCTCTCCATCACTTAAGCACTGTGCACAAAAATCAAATATCGTTGAAAAATGCCCATTCTCCCCGATAAACTCCGGCAGCTCCTCAGGCTTCATATTGAATACCTCGCCAACCGTAAATGCATCATACTTCTTAAATGTATTGTTCTTTAATTCCTCTAAGAGCTCTCCGACACCTTCTGCACTTTCAACCATCTTGTAGCAGGCAGCCAGTCCGTCCTCTGCATCCGGCTCAAAATCAGGGAAATCGAGATTTTTCTTTATATTGATTATCGCATCTATTCTAAATCCTGACAAGCCCTTATCAAGCCACCAGTAATCATCTCATAAAGCTTTTGTCTTAGCTTTTCATTCTCCCAGTTTAAATCCGGCTGCTCCTTCGCAAACATGTGCAGATAATACTTGTCCGTGCCCGGCACCTTCTCCCAGCAGCTTCCGCCAAAATAAGAGCGGTAATTGCTCGGCGGATTGCCGTTTTTACCTTTTCTGAAATAAAAGTAATCAGCATACTCTCCATCCGGATCCTTAAGTGCCTTTTGAAACCATTCGTGCTTATCCGAGCAGTGATTTATTACCAGATCCATGATGATGTGCATATCACGCTTCTTTGCCTCGGCAAGGAGCTCATCAAACTCCTCCATAGTACCGAACTCTTCAGCTATCGCATAGTAATCAGATATGTCATAGCCCTGATCCACAAATGGCGATTTATATATCGGAGACAGCCATATGATGTCAATTCCAAGCGATTTTAAATAATCCAGCTTTGAAATGATACCTCTTAAATCTCCTATTCCGTCACCGTTTGTATCCAGAAAGCTCTTTGGATAAATCTGATATGCCACCTTGTCATGCCACCATTTTCTCTCCATAATGTGTACCTCTTATCTAATCATAAATTTTGCTCTCATTTACATCTTGAGCACTTTGTCTTGATGTATTATACTGCTATTATAGAAAGTGGTTAGTATAAATTCTTGCAATATTTTTTCATTTTATAACACAATACTGCTCTTATAATTTTAAAGGGTATAGTTTTAAAAGCTATGGAGAAACAACAATATGAAAAACAATAATCAGCCTGCCCTCGGGCAGAAAGAAAACGCAAAGCACGGAGAAGTATTTTTCCCCGTTCAGAAATATATAACAAGACTTGCAGCAGATTACCCTGTCATCACTACACACTGGCACGACGAGGCAGAGCTCACACTGATTACAAAGGGCTCATGCACCTATCAGATTGATTTGCTCGAATATGAAGCAAAGGAAGGCGATATCATCTTTATCCCGCCACTGCTGCTGCATTCCATTTCAATAAGGGACTGCGACGAATTTTACTCGGAAACGTATGTATTCCATATCAATTTTTAGGTGGAAACAATACCGATATATGCTCTTCAAGATATCTGACTCCGCTAATCAACCATGAGTTTACCATGCCTTACCTGATTGCACCGAAGCATCCGGCATATTCATCCCTTTGCAAATGCTTCATGCGCATAACAAATCTATACTCCGGTCAGGAATTCGGCTATGAGCTGGCTCTAAAGGCATTTCTGCTTCAGGCAATATTTCTATTGCTGCAATACAGTGAAAAAAATGCTGATTTTGGTGTCAACACATCCTCCGATAAGCTCAAAAATGTGCTCGATTACATCGAGGTGCACTATGCCGAAAGCATCCAGGTTTCAGAGCTTGCCGGGCTTTGCTATTTCAGTGAATACCACTTCATGCGTTTCTTCAAAAAACACATGAACATGACCTGCGTGCAATATATCAACAATGTGCGTCTTGAAAAATCTGTGGAACAGTTCGAGCGCGGCAACACCTCAATTTTAGATGTCTCACTGTCTGTCGGATTTCACAATCTGAGCTATTTTCACAGGGCATTTAAAAAGAGGTATCATATGACACCTCTTTCCTTTATCAAAAGCCTTGAATAAATATTTATTTGCACGCAATCACTCTGAGTATATACTCATATGACCTCTTTGCAGAGGATATGGAAAGCCTCTCCTCTGTCGTATGGATATCATACATGTCCGGTCCCATTGATATGCAGTCGAGTCCTTCAATCTTGCCACTTAAAAGTCCGCACTCGACACCGGCATGAATAGCCTCAACTGTAGCTTTTTGCCATACATCTCCTCAAAAATCCGTACCATATCCTCGCGGAGCTTTGAATCCTTCTTGTACTCCCATGCAGGATAATCACCCTCAAATGTAACCTCTGCCGCAAAAGCGCCTGCTATGCATACAAGCTGGTTCTTAAGGCTTTTTTTAGCCACACCGACAGAGCTTCTGACTGCGTATCTTAAAGTGACAGCAGCATCGTCTGATTTTAAAACTCCCAGATTAAGCGAGGTCTCAACAAGCTTATCGATTTCCCGGCTCATTCTGATGATGCCGTTTGGCAGTGCCTCGATAAGTGCGATAACCCTTGCGCTATCCTTTGCACTTATAGCTGACTCACTGCAGTCAGTCTTCTCTGACACAGTAAGCTTAAGATCAGGATCAGATGCCTTAAACTCCTCCGCGATCTCAGCTGCTGCCTGTTCTATCGAAGCCTTCACTGCCGCAGCCTCATCAGGTGCTACAATAATCTGTGCAGTACACTCTCTTGGAATGGCATTATCCTTTCTGCCGCCCTCTATAGAAGCTATAGCTACAGGTGCCGATGCGTCGCGAAGCAGTCTGGACATAAGAGTATTGGCATTGCCCCTTCCCTTATCAATCTCTGAGCCTGAGTGTCCGCCGGTGAGACTGATAAGCTCACAGTAAGCTTTGTTCCGCTCACAGTCTCTCTCTCTACAGGCAGCTTCACATCGGCTCTGCATCCACCGGCGCAGCTTGCGAGCATCACGCCCTCCTCCTCGCTGTCCATATTAAGAAGCTTCTTTCCCTTAAGCATAGACACATCGATGCCTGTAGCACCCTCCATGCCGACCTCCTCGCATACAGTGCATACAAACTCAAGGCGTGGATGTGACAGGCTGTCATCGTCCAAAATAGCAAGTGCATATGCCACCGCAATACCGTCATCTCCACCGAGTGTAGTGCCCTTTGCCGAGATAAAATCACCATCTATCAAAAGGTCCAGGCCTTCCTCGTCCATATCCTTATCACAGTCAGGTGCCTTCTCGCAAACCATATCCATGTGCCCCTGCAGTATGATTGGCTCCACATCCTCATATCCTTCTGATGCTTCCTTTATGATTATCACATTGTGAAGCTCATCCTGGTAATGCTCAAGGCCTCTTGCCTTTGCAAACTCCACCAGATAATTACTGATTTTCTCTTCCTTGTATGATGGATGAGGAATACTGCATATATCCTCGAAAAACGAAAAAACGTTCTTTGGCTCTAAATCTGTTAATACTCTCATTTTACTCTCCTTAAAAAAAGTCTGCCGACGAATCCGCCGACAGACATATTATAACACAATCCGGTATTTAATTGTATATGTATTATTCAAGTCCAAATCTTCTCTTTACGGCATCGACAAGATAGTCGGCTGTCCCTTCTGTACCGAGCATACTGCTGTCCTCTCCACTTACCTCTTCCGCAAGCTTCCTAACCTTACCTGCATCCGCACACTGATAGCAGTTCTTCATCGCTTCATCATACGAAAAATCCACTGCATTACCCGCTGCTGTCACATCACACGTCCATGAGCCACACGAGCTGTGCACCTGCGTAATACCTGTGTATTCGATAAGCTCTCTCGCATTGGTATCATTCACGCCACTTCCGGCCAGAATAGTAATATCTTTTCCATATTGATTTGAAGATGCTTAAGCTGTTTTCTGCCATCCCATACATTTACTGCTCCACCGCTTGTGAGGATACGATCTGCGCCAAGCATAATAAGCATCTCCGCTGCACTGTCCTGATTATCTATGCAGTCAAAGGCGCGGTGAAACACAGCTTCCCTGCCACACTCATGAATGAGCTCTATCATTTCCTTCGTGCGCTTTTTGTCAAGCATTTTTTCCTCTGTCAGAAATCCAAACGCAATACCGTCTGCTCCATGCTCTAAAAGAATTTTTGCATCCATAAGCATAGTGTCGTATTCTTCATCCGAATAGCAAAATCCGCCGCCCCTCGGACGAACCATTGCCACTACCGGTATATTGCAGTTCTCCTTTGCATATATTAAATTGGCAAGTGTAGGTGTCAGCCCTCCCATATATAGTGCACTGTTCAGTTCAACCCTGTCTGCACCATTTCATATGCTGTTTTCACATCCGAAAAGCTGCCACAGCAGATTTCAAGCATCGGTTTCATCATACTTTCCCACTCTTTCCGCTAAAATAAGGCTTAACCTTCACACAATACATGTGTGACCGACAATAATTACATAAAACAGTTTTAAGATAATCAATATTCATTGACCACAATCTCGAATACTCCGTCCTCATTAATTTTTAACCTCAATGACTTAACATATTTATTGTAAAAATCCTTCATTTCTCGCTCTGTCGATGTAATTTTAGTCCTCTCGTATATCTGTCTTGTCATCTCCCAGCCATTTTTTCCGACAATATCATTTGTCAGATTTTTCAATTCACTTATCATGACTTTTTTCTTTAAATCACTTGCATTTCCTGTATAGAAATCGTCTATTGAACAATGAAATATACATCGTTTTGTAAGTGCATCCTTGATCGACTGTCCGCACTTGCTATATTCGTACATCACGAGGAAATGAGCATCCTTTACCGATGAAATAAGTCCCCAGTAATCCGAATCACTTGAGCACAAAATAAACGAGTCTATGTTGTCCTTATAATACGCCTCACACACTCCCGCAGTCATCTTTATATCAACAAGCGACTTTCGGTCTGTCACACGTTCCACCTCCTCGTGGAATACAGGGATATGTATGAATTTTTCCAGCCAGTCCCATCCACAGGATGTATGATAATCATCATAAAGTATAATTTTTCTATTTTGGACATTTGCTCAGAATTTAAGTTTTTTAATACTCCATACAGCTTGTATACATCAGAATTTTCACAATCCACAACTATCACAACACGCATGCTTTCACGGATAAACTCATATATATTTTCCTTTGTATCTTCCACTGCATCCCTGTATTTTGAACCGTCGTTGAAATAATCACCATGCTGTCTGTATATTGTCTTTAAAATCCTTCCGTCAGAATTGAGCAAATTTCCCCTGCCATCCGGGCGCCAGTGAATGTACATCCCGTATGGATACTCTTTTCTGTGCTCTTTATAGACAGTAAACTCTGCCTTTAGCTTCTTTGGCTTTTCATAATCCGCTATGACAAACAAATCCCTGATATACTCCCATTTTACCCAGTCTGGGAAAAGCTTTTTGCATGCATCCACGTGCTCATTTATCAGCTTGTTAATATGTACGCAATACTTGTCAGCCGATGAATTATACAATATAATATGCACTTCCCAGCTCTCAAGCTTATTTATATTCTCTGCATCAAACCACTCCATCCTGTTTATATTACCCAGATTATATTTTATTTCATTGTCTGTTTTTTTATAGTTGCGCAGCAGACCTGTACGCGCCTTACACAGATATCTGAGTATCCTCGCATTTTTATTTTCTCTTAAGCTGTTTAAAAGCTCCACATACTCATCACTGCACATATGATCAAGTATCTCATTTCTGACACCTATAAGATACGACAGAATCGTCACAAGCTCATATTTCTGTACTGTTTTATATTCCTTTTCCTCTGTAAATTCAGAATCCAACGCATATGCTTCTTCATCTGTTTCTTGTATCACATCATTAACTTCATCAATATCTGATTTATTTATTTCAATATCTGCCAACTCTATTCCCCCTTCATTTTCAAGATATATTAAAATTATATCATATGTTGCACTCTTTGTATTGTTAACATTTACTTAAAATCCGGATTATTTGCCATTTTCTCATACTCATGCTACAATACCTTTATCCGGATTAATGGTGATTATTATCAGACACTTTTTAGTAGACAGCGAAAATGTCAACGACAACTGGCTGATGCTGTTTGATATGGCAGATGAGGATGATGAAATCGTAGTTTTTTACACAAAAAAATCACCTCACATGTCATACATGTCAGTCATCAGACTTATTGAAAACAACAAAATAAATATACGATTTGAGGAATGCTATGAGGGCACAAACGCCCTTGATTTTCAGCTGGTATCCTATATGGGTTATCTGATGGGATGCGGCGGTGCCTGCAGTGAAAACGAATGTGATGCTGCGTCAGCCGAGACCGGTGCTGATGAATACATCATAATGAGCAACGACACAGGCTATGACCCTGCTGTAAGGTTCTGGAAAGATAAGGGATACGCTGTACGCAGATTCAATGTGAATTTCTGCAAACAGGCTGTCCAGAGAAGGAAAAACATCAAGTATCAGGTAGTAGCAGATATTCCATCCAAGGAAGATACTACCAATACCAATACCAATATCAATACCGATACTGATACTGATGCTATCACTTCAAAGTCTTATAATCTGAGTGAACTTTTCGATGGCAATCATAGCAGCTATACAGACAGTGAACCGTTAAGTGATGAGCTTGCAACTAACGATGACTTATCATCAAGTGATAAGCTTATGACTAATGATGACTTACCATTCACTGACGAACAGACACCTCATAACGGTTCTGGTAACAGCTCAAATAAAAACGAAGCAGATGAGGCTAAATCCTCAACGGACAGCATTGATACATCAGATATTTCTGAAGTATCGGCAGTATCCGAAGACTTCGACCATTTTGAGGTAGATTCTTTCCTAAACTGCATGGGAAAAGACAATCTGCTCAAGCTTCATGAGACGCTGGTTCATGTTTATGGTATGAAACAGGGTCAGACAATTTATAAAACCATAAAAGACAAATCCTACTCTTTTACGCCTGAAAAGCTCACGCGTAAAAAGAAGGTAGAGCGTTTTACAGGTATAATTTTCGCACACAGTGATATTAATGATCCCGGAAATTTTGTTGATTTTCTTGAAAAAAACAAGAATAAAACAAAGAATCTCAATGGCATAAGATCTGCCATCACAAAGAGCTATGGTGAGACAGATGGTCTGAAATATTACAGCCTTTTCAAGCCATATTTCAAAATTATATCTGCACTGAAATAACGCCCTTTATTTTACAACAGAAAGGTAATCCGGATAAAACAATTGAGGCACGGAATTAATACTCCGTGCCTCAATTATAGAAAGAGCAGGTATTACAACCTGCTCTTTCTATATTATATAACGTGCGTGAGAGGATTCGAACCCCCGACACCTTGGTCCGTAGCCAAGTGCTCTATCCAGCTGAGCTACACACACATATTTTATTTACTCATTCATTATAACACCCTTGTCAAGTGTTTTGAATGAATGCCGCAGACCGGAATCGAACCGGTACTGTATCACTACAACAGGATTTTAAGTCCTGCGCGTCTGCCAGTTCCGCCACTGCGGCATGAATGGGACCTACAGGGCTCGAACCTGTGACCCTCTGCTTGTAAGGCAGATGCTCTCCCAGCTGAGCTAAGATCCCATATAAAATTGTAGTAGATACTCACTACAAACGACCCAGACGGGACTCGAACCCGTGACCTCCGCCGTGACAGGGCGCGCTCTAACCAACTGAGCCACTAGGCCAAATGCTTAATGCGTGATATATAATATCACAGTTTGCACAAAAATGCAAGAAAAAATTTAATGGACCATCGGGGATCGAACCCAGGACCGACCGGTTATGAGCCGGTTGCTCTAACCAACTGAGCTAATGGTCCAAATATATAAGCCGATGATCGGACTCGAACCGATAACCTGCTGATTACAAATCAGCTGCTCTGCCAATTGAGCCACATCGGCATACGACTTATGACTTTTAACTCAGCGCATTGCTGTGCTAAAAAATGACTCCAACGGGATTTGAACCCGTGTTACCGCCGTGAAAGGGCGATGTCTTAACCGCTTGACCATGGAGCCTAAGAAAAAGAAAACTCCCCGAGTAGCTCGAACCTACAACAACTCGGTTAACAGCCGAGTGCTCTACCATTGAGCTATCGAGGATTATTAAGGTTTGTACCTTCAAAACTTCATACAATTCCGATTTGTTTTTCTTCGTTATTAACCAGATTAAGCCCTCGACCTATTAGTAACAGTCAGCTCCACATGTTGCCATGCTTCCACCTCTGCCCTATCTACCTTGTAGTCTTCAAGGGGTCTTACTCCCGAAGGAGGGATATCTC
>ENA-OQER01000229-OQER01000229.1-human-gut-metagenome-genome-assembly--contig:-NODE-229-length-31594-cov-3.307783_pt1 | contig 31594 bp, 43 predicted proteins | sample MGYA00242797_ERZ504639 | MGnify/ENA primary metagenome ERZ504639 (study PRJEB26092, sample SAMD00036306) | human gut metagenome | host: Homo sapiens | study: EMG produced TPA metagenomics assembly of...
TGCTCTGCCAAAAGCCTCCGCGCCCCGCAAAAAGCAGGAAAAAGCCGCACAGGTAAAAATGAGCTTTAAATTTTCAACAAAAGCTTGACATCTTGTGCAGATCGCATTATCATAAAGACAATAAAAGTTTGTTCAGAGGATCGAGCAGAACAAGCAAGGGGAGAGTCGAAAGGCCCTTTTGTTTGTCCTGCTCTTTTTCTTTTATTCGGCAAACGGAGCGATCAGGAGGTTTTTATGCTGGATGTAGCAATTATCGGCTGCGGTGTCATTGGTGCGGCAGCCGCCTATGAGCTGTCCCATTACCCGCTGCAGACCGCCATTTTCGAGGCTGAAAATGACGTGGCCGACTGCACCACCAAGCCAACAGTGCCATTCTGCACGCTGGCTACGACCCCGAACCGGGCACCCGGATGGCGCGGCTCAACGTGGAGGGGTCCGCACTGGCCAAGGAGATCTGCGCCCGGCTGGATGTGCCGTACCTGCAGTGCGGCAGTCTGGTGCTGGCCCTCAGCCCGGAAGAGCTGCCCCACCTGCAGAAACTGTATGAGAACGGCATCGCCAACGGCGTGCCGGGCATCCGGCTGCTTTCCGCAGAGGAAACGTTTGCCATGGAACCGAATCTGGCCCCCACTGTCGTTGGCGCGCTGTATGCGCCAGCGCCGCCATCGTCAGCCCGTGGGAGTTTGCGCTGGCAATGGCAGAAGTGGCTGTGCGCAACGGCGTGGAGCTGCACCGCAGCTGCCCTGTGACCCACATCGAAAAGACCGCCGGCGGCTGGGCGCTGACCACCCCCTCCGGAATTGTGGAAACGCGCTATATCATCAATGCGGCAGGCATCTCGGCGCAGGCCGTGCACGACATGGCCGCACCCCACAAATTTACCATCCAGCCCACCCGGGGCGAATACTACCTGCTGGATAAATCCGAGGGCAGCCGTGTGCACCACGTCATCTTCCAGTGCCCCAACGAGAACGGCAAGGGCGTTCTGGTGGCCCCCACCGTCCACGGCAACCTGATCGTCGGCCCGAACGCCGACCCCGTGGAAGGGGACGATACCGCCTGCACTGCCGCCGGGCTGGCCTTCGTCAGCGCCGCAGCGCGCCGCAGCGTGCCGAACATCCGCTTCAGCGAGTCCATCCGCAATTTTGCGGGTGTCCGTGCCAATGTAGACACGGGCGACTTCGTTATCGGCGAAGCGGAAGGCGCACCCGGCTTCATCGATCTGGCGGGCATGAAATCGCCCGGCCTTTCCAGTGCACCGGCCGTTGCCAGAGAAGCCGTCAAATTCTGGAAGCTCACGGCGATCTGCCCGCCCCCAAGGCGGATTACAGAGATGGCCGCACCCGGGTGCGCTTCAAGGAGCTTCCGCCCGAAGAAAAAGCCCGGCTCATTGCAAAGGAACCCGCCTATGGCCGCGTGATCTGCCGCTGCGAGACGATCACCGAGGGCGAAATTCTGGACGCTCTGCACGAAGAGATCCCCGCCACCACCATTGACGGTGTCAAGCGCCGCTGCGGTGCCGGTATGGGCCGCTGTCAGGGCGGCTTTTGCGGGCCGCGCGTGCTGGAACTGATCAGCAAAACGCTGGGCATCAGTCCGCTGGACGTGCTGCAGGATAAGGCCGGCACCAACGTCTTACTGTGCGAAACCAAGCAGGGGGGAGAGCACCATGATTGATCTGGTCATCGTCGCGGCGGCCTGCAGGCCTTGCCGCAGCTTACAGCGCATGGCAGCATGGTCTGCGCGATATCCTTATCTTAGAGCGCGACAACGAGCTGGGCGGCATCCTGAACCAGTGCATCCACAACGGCTTCGGCCTGCACCGCTTTGGCGAGCAGCTCACCGGCCCGGAATACGCAGGCCGCTGCATTGAACTGCTGCGCTCCACCGGTGTCCGGGTGGAGCTGGGCACGATGGTGCTGGAAGTCACCCCGGACAAAAAGATCCACTGCGTCAGCCGGGAAAAGGGCTATCAGATTTTGGAAGCCAGAAGCATCATCCTCTGCATGGGCTGCCGGGAACGCACCCGCGGTGCCATCGGCATCCCGGGCACTCGCCCCGCCGGCATCTACACCGCCGGTGCTGCCCAGCGCTATGTCAACATGGAGGGCTATCTGGTAGGCAAGCGGGTGCTCATCCTCGGCAGCGGCGACATCGGCCTGATCATGGCCCGCCGCATGACGCTGGAAGGTGCCAAAGTACTGGCCTGCGTGGAGGTCATGCCGTATTCCGGCGGCCTGACCCGCAACATCGTGCAGTGCCTGCAGGACTTCGACATCCCCCTGTATCTGTCCCATACCATCGTGGATATTCAGGCAAGGCCCGCGTGGAAAAGGCCACCGTTGCCAAGGTGGACGAAAACCGCCGCCCCATCCGGGCACCGAGATGGAATTTGATGTGGACACCATCCTGCTCAGCGTCGGCCTGATCCCGGAAAATGAGCTGACCCGGCAGGCGGGCATCCCCATGGACCCCCACACCAAAGGCGCAGTGGTCTACGAGAATATGGAGACCGGCATCCCCGGCGTGTTCGCCTGCGGCAACGTGGTGCACGTGCATGATCTGGTGGACTTCGTTTCGGGCGAAAGCGACCTTGCCGGTGCTTCTGCGGCGGCCTATGTTTTGAAGGGCGAAGCTCCGATGCCGCCGCACTCGATCTTATCCCGGGCAATGGCGTGGGCTACACCGTGCCGCAGCGGGTGCGCCCCGCTGATGTGGACAGGAGCGTGAACATCTCCTTCCGTGTGCGGCAGAACTACGGTCCCAGCCAGATCACCGTGACCTGCGGCGGCAGGCAGCTGGCCCGGTTCAAGCGCCAGCGCATGGCTCCCGGCGAGATGGAGCACATCGCACTTCCAAAAGTCCTGCTGGAAAAAGCAGACGGCCCGCTGACCGTTGCGGTAGAGGAGGTTATTGCAGAATGAGCAGCATCAAAGAAGTCATTTGCATCTGCTGTCCCTGCGGCTGCCACTTGCAGGTGGACCCGGAAAATGATTATAATGTAACTGGAAACGCCTGCCCCAACGGTGCCGCCTACGGCAGGGAAGAGCTGACCCATCCCACTCGCATCATCACCAGCACGGTGCGGGCGGAGGGCGGGCTGTACCCGCGCTGCCCGGTAAAGACTGCGCAGGCTGTACCCAAAGAGAAGATGACAGAGGTCATGGCTGCGCTGGACCGCGTCACCCTGCACGCCCCCGTCCGCACCGGGGCAGGTGGTGCTGGCAGATGTGTGCGGCACCGGCGTGGACGTTGTGGCGACGCGAAATCTGTGATACACACTCCTGAAACGATACGGAGGGAGCAAAAACATGAGTACAAAATATGTTCTGGCGCTGGATCAGGGAACCACCAGCAGCCGTGCCATCCTGTTCGACAATGAGCAGAATATCATTGCGGTGCAGCAGCGCGAGTTTGAGCAGATCTATCCGCAGCAGGGCTGGTGGAGCACAACCCCATGGAGATCTGGTCCACCCAGTATGGAGTCATGAACGAGGTGGTGGCCCAGAGCGGTGTCGATGCCCACGATATCGCCGCCATTGGCATCACCAACCAGCGGGAGACCACCATCCTGTGGGAAAAGGCCACCGGCCGCCCCATCTACAATGCCATCGTCTGGCAGTGCCGCCGCACGGCTCCGCTGGTGGATGAACTGCTGCAGCAGCCCGGCATGGCAGACTACATCCGGGAGAACACCGGCCTGATGCCCGATGCCTATTTCTCCGCAACGAAGATCAAGTGGATCCTGGACAATGTGCCCGGTGCGCGGGAGCGGGCCGAGCAGGGGAGATCCTGTTCGGCACTGTGGACACATGGTTGGTCTGGAAGCTGACCGGCGGCAGAGTGCATGTCACCGACCGCACCAACGCCAGCCGCACCATGCTGTATAACATCCGCACGCTGGACTGGGACGACACCCTACTCAAGCGCTGGATATCCCGCGCTGCATCCTGCCCCGCGTGACGGATTCCAGCGAGATCTACGGCACCACCGACCTGTGCGGTGTGCAGATCCCGGTGGCCGGCATTGCCGGTGACCAGCAGGCTGCGCTGTTCGGACAGAGCTGCTTTGGCAAGGGCGAGGCCAAGAACACCTACGGCACCGGCTGCTTTTTGCTGATGAACACCGGCGACACCATCTGCCGCAGCCGGAACGGCCTGATCTCTACCATCGCCATCAGCCTGAACGGTAAGGTGGAGTATGCGCTGGAGGCAGCGTCTTTGTGGGTGGTGCCGTCATCCAGTGGGTGCGCGACGGCCTGCGCATGATCCAGGAGAGCCGCGATGCGGAATACTATGCCCAGAAGGTGCCGGATAACGGCGGCATTTACATCGTGCCGGCCTTTACTGGTCTGGGTGCACCGTACTGGGATATGTACGCCCGCGGTGCCATTGTGGGCATTACCCGCGGCACCACCCAGAACCACATCATCCGCGCGGCAGAGGAGTCCATTGCCTACCAGAGCGCGGACCTCGTGGCTGCTATGGAAAAGGACACCGGCGTGCCCATCACCTCGCTGAAGGTGGATGGCGGCGCCTCCCGTGACCAGTTCCTGATGCAGTTCCAGGCTGACATCCTGAACAAGACCGTGCTGCGCCCGGCCATCCGGGAAACGACTGCTCTGGGCGCTGCCTATCTGGCGGGCCTTGCCACCGGCGTATGGAAGGACCGGGACGAGATCCGCAGCCTGTGGCACTGCAATATGACCTTTGCCCCGCAGATGGACGAGACCGAGCGCACCCGTCTGCTGGCCGGCTGGCACAAGGCTGTGGGCCGAAGCTGCGACTGGGCAGAGCATTGATAGTTTTCGCCCGACTTATGGTTCGCGCACAAAATATTTTTAATTGTTTATTTCTATTGACATTTTTGTTACAAAACGCTATACTAGAAGCATCCCAAGAGAAGTGAGATGGGGATGCACTGTATCGTCCAGATGCAGTGTGTCCCCATTTTTATTACGGAAAAATCAGATTCAAAAAGGAGGTCCCCCATATGAACGAGAAAAAACTTTCAAGGCCGCTGATCAGTCTCATCGTCAGCATCGCGCTCATCATCGTAGGCATTGCCGGTTCTTCATTTTACAGACGAACTCCGGCAAAACGACCATCCGGAACGTTACCATTGAATCCGAATCCGGTCATACCCTTGCGATGGATGTTTATATTCCGGAAAACGCCACCGCTGAAACGCCTGCGCCCGCTATTTTTGTACAGCATGGCGGAAACAACAACAAAGAAGAAATGCAGCATTACTGCATTGAGCTCGCCCGCCGCGGCTATGTTGCGATCGGCGTGGATATGTACGGCATGGGCGAAAGCGAACCTCTGCCGGACTCCGAATGGCTCACCCAGGCCGCGGCCTTTATGATGCGGTACGCTACGGCGTGACTCTGCCTACGTTGATACCGACCGAGTTTCGCTGCTGGGCTACTCCCGCGGTGGCAAGGCAGCTGGTGAAGCACTGCAGTGCGATAACGACAGTCTGAATGTTGTCAAGGCCATTTTCCTGATCCACAGCGATCCCATCGTGCGTACAGCGAGGGCTACACCGATGTTTACGGTGCCCGAGATGTCGCAGTTCTCGCAGACAAGAACGACGAGTTCTTCTTCTCGGAAAAAGCTAATGATAACGGTACCTATTCCAACGACGCCAACAAGTATGCAGCCAACCTTTCCAGCCCGGCAGAATATGTGATCAACAACAGTGCACAGTCCTTCCTGTATTTCGGTATCGACCCCGCAACCACCAGTGAACAGCGCGTGGCAGAGACCGTTTATGAGCAGGATTACGGCGGAAAGACCGGAAGCCGCCAGATCTTTGTTTCTAACGAGACGCATATGGCTGGTTGGTGGTCCCCGCTGGTCATGAACCGTGTGTTGACCTTCTTTAACCGTGTTATGCCCACTGGCACTGCTCTGAGCGCCAGCAGCTACACCTATACCATCTGGAACATCTTCAAGATCATCGCCCTGTCCGGTCTGCTGCTGTTTGCCGGGTCTCTGATGGTCTGGCTGGTCAGCTCCGTCAAGACATTCCAGTGTGCCGACAATGGCGAGCAGGACCTTCGCCCAGTTGGCGATAAGAATGCAGTTGCATGGTTCTGGGGCATCCAGATCATCAGTGCCGTCCTGTCCATCCTCATTATTCGATTCCTGAACAAGCAGGGACTGGCATCTTACCGTGATGCACTTTTCCACTCGGCCAACCCTGCGTACCACGGCCTGATCTCTCTGCTGTGCGGCGCACTGACTCTTGTTCTGTGCACGGTGTGGTACATGGCCTACGGCAAAAACACGGTTTCTCCTTCCGGAATACCGGCATCGCTATTTCCGGGCATGCACTCCTCAAATCCATCGGCGCGGCCCTGCTTGCAGTCTTTGCCCTGATCCTGATGGTTTTTGCCGTCGACTATTTTGTGGATGTGAACTTCCTGATCGTTTACTGGGGCTTTATGAAGTTTGGAGCCAACTGCATCCCGGGTATGCTCCTTGTTGTACCCATGTATCTCGTGTACTACATTGTCATGTCCATCAGCGTCAACAGTTTTAACTTTAGCACGGCGCTCGGCAAAAACAATCTGCTTTCTAACCTTCTGATCAGCTTTATCGCATCGGTTCCCACTCTGTTCATCCTCTGCTACGTTTACGGCATCTTCAAGGCTACCGGCTCGAACCCGATGTTCGGCGGTCTGGCTTCTGCCGCAACTGCAGTGTATGCGCTGCCCGGCTTCATCTTTGTTGCGATCCTGATTTGTCGTCTCCTGTACCAGCACACAGGCAATCCCTACCTTGGCGGCATCTTCTGCGGCGTTCTTGCAGCTGTCAGCGAGTGGGGCATCTGCGAGATTCGCGTGCACACCCCCGGAACACAGTACGCTGGCACTGCTCTGGTCTACGCACTGATCGCGATCGGCTTTGTAGTTACCATAGCATGCGCTGTACTGCTGAAGAAAAATAATGCAGCCGTGCAGGCACATAAATAATGCCTCTTTAATCCTCTTTACAAACCCCTCAATTTTTTATAAACTTGGTTTACGCATGGTGCGGCCCTTTTAGAGTTTTCTGAAAGGGCCGTATCTTCTGATTGCTCCCTATCTCTGTAAATCTGGCTCGAAAGGAGTCTTACCCAATGCATCCTCTTGCCGAAACTTTGTTGAACGAACCGGTGATCGCCGCTGTGAAAACGGACGAAGCCCTGACTGCTGCGCTGGCTTCGCCCTGCAGTGCCGTTTTTCTGCTGGCGAGCACCCTGCTCACCGTAGACGGTCTGGTGCACCGCATACATGATGCCGGAAAACTGGCCGTGGTTCACATCGACCTTGTGGACGGCCTTTCGTCGCGGGAGATCGCGGTGGACTCCCTCAACGCCCTGTGCCACCCGGACGGCATCATCTCCACCCGCCCGACCCTGATCCGCCGGGCGCGCCACCGCGGCCTGCTGACCGTCCAGCGGGCATTCATCCTGGATTCCCTCTCGCTGACCAGCCTGTCCGGCCAGCTGGAGCAGGGCAAGCCGGATTTTGTCGAGATCCTTCCCGGCATCATGCCCCGGGTCATCGCCGAGATCAGCGCCCGCACACAGGTGCCTGTCATTGCAGGCGGCCTGCTGCGGGACAAAGCCGACGTCATGGCCGCCATGCGCGCAGGTGCCGCCGCAGTTTCCACCTCTGCGCCCTCCCTGTGGGATATCTGAGCCAGAACAAGATCCCAGCTGAAGTACGAAAAACATAATCGTATCCTGGTGTTTTATTGGATATGCCCGCCCACCGATGGAGTCGGATCTCCACGGTGAGCGGGCATTTTTTCGTTTTCATTCGATTCGAGTGAATCTATTCAGCCTGCGGATTAACTCGATAATTTAAAGCAATCCTACAAGTCGCAATCCCCTTAAAGTCTTTCTGCTTCCTGCATCTTAGCATCATACTGGATGGCAGAGATCGGCACGAAGCCCTCGATCATATCCAGTTTGCTGTTGACAAGGTCATCATACACATCTTTGATGGACAACGTAATGGAAGGCTCCAGCTGTTCATTTGCAATTACGCTTTCCACCAGTGCTTGTTTGTTTTTCAGTTTCCACGCCATATCAGGCAGGAAGTGATAATTTTCAATCATGTGCAGAATGATGTTTGCCATAAAATTTCCGCGGATGCTGCTCAACTCGATATAAATCGCTCCGGCATCCTCCACGGAATTTGTGCGATGCTCATCAGGTAATCAGCCAGAGTCGTTTGCGTATCGTTCAAAATTCCCTGACTTGCCATCCTGCGTTGCAGGATATTCATTTTTCGATAGTCCTGAATTATACCGGTTTTTATCAGTACATTCCACTACTTTATGCCGTCACATGGGTGGCATTCTCTTTCACCGAATTGATCGTATCCATCAGTTCACTCCCTGTTTTGCCATCAAACAGGCGGGTAAACAGGATGGGTTGGTCAAAGGGTGGTTTCATCAGCACCGCTTTGCTTTCCACATAACCGTTCTGCTCGATGTAATGAATGACCTTCTGCACGAACGCGATCTGCTTTGCATTCAGCGATTCGTCGTTGATGAACTTGGAAAATGCCTGCATGGCAGCATCGTGGTCCAGCTTTGCCACTTTACGCACCAGCAGACCAAAGGGTGTATCCCGAAACTCCCGTGCATAGTCCTCTTTGCTGCCCAGCTCACAGGTAAAGATATGTTCCAGCTCGGTATAGTCGCCCCGGGAAAGCGGAATGTTCTGGGTCAGCTTGTGGATAGCCAGCGTATCGCTGCGGTGCTCCATGATGTAGCGGTTCACACGTTCCCGGTACTCGCCGAAATCGTAGCCGGAATCCAGCGTTTTTCCCTCGGTCTGTTCCAGTACCGGGTCGGCAAGGGCCGTGTAGACAGGCTTTTGCCCTTCTACACCGTCCACCAGAAACTTGATAAGCTCCCGCAGTTCCTGCCGCATTTCCTCAAAGCGGAGAAGATCATGCGAGGTCAAAAATTCGTCTGTCTGCACCTCCCGGATGAGGGCAGTTTTGTCTGCACCTGCGGGATGGTAGCCTTCCCTTCCAGCATTGCCGCCGTATTGCGCAGCTGTTTCTGGGCGCGGCTCAGCCCCGGCAGACCTTCCAGTTCGCAGAGCAACAAGCCATACACAAAGTTATCGAACCGCTTGGCGGCTTCATCTTTGTCGTCCAGCGAGATGAGCGGTGCCACCTCTTTCATCAGAGTACCCTTGTCCGTTTCGGTCAGGCTGACAAAGGCTTCCGGCTTCTGATAGTGTTCCACGGCCTGTCGGTGCAGCCGCACGGATACCAGCTCCGGGTTCAGCGCTCCCACTTCGGCACGCAGGTCTCCGTTAAGATCTTGCGCCAGTTCTGGTAGTTTTCGTCCCCATAGGCTCCATCCTGCAGCGCGGCGGCGATCCGCACCTGCTTGCAGAAAATGCTCTCGGACAGGCTTTTGGTGTCCGCGCTCTCGTAGCCGTTGGTTTCTGACGGAAAATTCAAAGTTGCCGCAGTAGTCGAAGATCAGAAAACGCCGTTTGCCCGTATATTCGCCGTCGATGGCATCCACGCAGGCAAGGGATGGGCAGAGCCGCGTACCACGGCCGATCATCTGCCAGAACTTCGTTTTGCTGCGCACTTTTTGAAGAACACCAGGTTCACGCACTCCGGCACATCGATGCCCGTGTCCATCATATCCACCGAGACCGCAATAAACGGCGGCTTGTCCGGCTGCTTGAAGTCGTCAATGATGGACTGCGCATAGGCATCATCGCAGACCACCCGCTGGATGAAACCCGGGTGCTTGGTCTCCAGCTGCGGGTAGAGCTTGCCGAAGCGTTCCCGGATAAACTCCGCGTGGCGCTTGTTCTGGGCAAAGATAATGGTTTTGCCGATGCGGTCGCCGCCCGCCGTCCGGATGCCCCGTTCCATCAGGTCTTGCAGCACCGTGTCCACGGTGTTGGCGTTGAAGATGAACTTGTTCAGCTTTTCGGATGGGATAAAGGTGGGCAGGGTGTCGTCCTCGGCAAAATCGTCCTCGTAGCGAGCCTTATCCTCCGGTGAAAGCTGGTCGTAGTGGATACCCTCTTCTGTGAATTTCGTCTTGACCTCGTAGTTGTAGTAAGGCACCAGCACATGGTCGGTGTAGACCGCCGTGTCGTAATCGTAGGCGTAGGTGGGGATGCCGTGCTCCATCTCGAAAAAGTCGTAGGTGTTGCGGTCTACGTCGGTTTTCGGGGTGGCGGTCAAGCCACCAGAACCGCATCGAAATAATCAAAAATGGCGCGGTATTTCTTGAAAATGCTGCGGTGGCTCTCGTCCACGATGATAAGGTCAAAATGCGCAGGGGAAAACAGCGGCACGCCGTCCTTGGTCTTGGCGTTGTCGATGGCGTTGAGCATGGTGGGATAGGTAGAAAACACGATGCGCGCGGCCTTATCGTCCTTAGAGGAGCACAGGTTGCACAGCGACTGGTCCGGCAGATACTTTTTGAAGTCGTCCTTTGCCTGCTTGACCAGCGCGGTGCGGTCGGCCAGAAAAAGCACGTTGTCACGTGACGCCCCGGCTCAGCACATCGGTCAGGCTGGATGCGGTGCGGGTCTTGCCTGTGCCCGTTGCCATGACCAGCAGATTGCGCCGGAAGCCCTGCGCGATGTGGGCGCAGACAGCCCGGATGGCGTTTTTCTGATAGTAGCGGTCGGTGATTTTATCGTCAATTTCGATGGTGTCCAGCGGCTTTTTCTCGGTGCGGCGGTTCATCAGCTTCTGCAAGTCGTCCTTGCAGAACACCCCGCTCACGGCACGCTGCGGGCCGCTCTGCTCATCCCAGAAATAGGTGGTGTAGCCGTTGGTGGTAAACAGCATCGGACGGCGGCCAAACTTCTGCTCCAGACAGTTTGCATAAAGCTGAGCCTGCTTGCGCCCGATGTTGGGGTCTTTGGTGCTGCGCTTGGCTTCAATGACCGCCAGCGGCAAGCCGTCCTTGCCCATCAGCACATAGTCCGCATAGCCTTCTGCCCCAGCACGCCGTTCATGTTGTCCACTTCGTACTCGGTGCGCACATCGGCATCCGGCCCGGTGAATTTCCAGCCATGGCCTTGAGATCGATGTCGATGATCTTCTGCCGCGTCTCGGCCTCGGTCAGGTCGCGGCGGTGAAACTGCGGCTCTGCTGGTTCTGCTGTTTGCTGGCCGTGTACGCCGCCGAAAGGCTCTCCACCTGCTTGCGCAAGGCTTCCAACTCGGCATCTTTCTGGGACAGTAAACTTTCCTGCTCCCGGATCTTCTTTTCGTCCAGCGTTACCTTTTCGCCGGGGATGGCTGTCTCGTCAAAGGAGCGCTCCACATAGTCCGTGCCGTAGCAGTAATCCACCCACTGGATGAAGTCGAACAGCCCCCGCAGGCTGAACACTGCATCCGCCGCCGACACACTATGCCCCGTATGTACCGCCAGATTGCCCGCCTTCACGATGCTGGGCAGCACGCTCCACACATCCCGGTCCACCGCGAACCGGAAACTCGGCTCGTGCAGCAGGATTGCAGGTTGTCCTTGTAGGGCATCGTGATGGTTTTGTCTGCCGCATACACCCACTTCACCGCCAGCTCCACGCCTTCCGGCACCCCACCGCGCACATCGCCGGGGAGGTGGAGAACACTTTCTCGGCCTCGATGGCGGCAAACGCAAACATGGAATATTCAGGTTTGGTGGCAAGATAGGAGAAGTTGGACATGGGAAGGCTCCTTTCAACTTATCTCACGAAAAATCGTATGATATAGTTTCTGTAAAATTAATAGAATCTGCATCATTTGCAATTAGCATTCTAACCGTTTCAAACAAAAGTGACATTGCCATAAATGATGTTCCAGAAAATCGTTCATAATCATCTAATGTTTCAACTGTTAAATCACAATTACTTATTGCAAGCTCTCCATGAACGAATTTTGATCGAAGCGAATACATTTTCTTTATTTCATCTTTTGAAATCATTGGAAAAATTTTTATTTATTCTTTTTTGCAGTGTGTAAGAAATTCCAGATTTTCCGGGAGAATAAATGCTTTCCAATCCAATGATAGAATAAATCAGTCCCTCATGATATTGACGGTTAAATACATATGTGAGTGCCGAAAATGCACTTGGGGATTTATCACGATTTCCACATAAACTTGTGTGATTTTTAATCCACATCAATGCTTTCTTATAGCTTACATCAACCTTTTTTTATTGTTTTGTATTCTTTTAGAGTTCCAATTGGAATTATTTCTTTGACATAATTTTCGCTTGAATAATAAATTTCATTGATATACACTTCTGTATTCCACACATGCATATGAGGTTGTGTAAAAACAAAAGCCATTACAAGTGCCAGATTTAATTTTGCAATGTATTCTTCATAAAAACTATCAAAATAATCCCACTCACACTCTGAAGCATCGCAGTTCGGAAAGATGATTTTATTAGTATCAAGATCAACATTAGAAGATATTATCATATCAAACGTCATTGCCGCTTTATAACTACTATGCATTTCCAGCAAATTTTTATACTCGTTTTTTAATTTATCATCCGTTGGATTTTGTTTTACTTTTTCTTCTGCTTCTTTTAGTTCTATGTTTTTCTCATAATGTGGAATGATAATCGCTTTCGATGTTATATCAACCATTTCATGGTATATATTCCATCGAAATGACAAGTCATCCACACATTTCTCTATAGCATTTTTAAACCCTTCCGTATCCTCATCACCTTGAATAATGTGCATTGTTATGGCTATTCGCGTCATATAATCCTCACTTGCTCTCATATTCATATGATTGACACTTAATAAACTCCTTCCGTCACGGCTGCGCCGTGCCACCTCCCTCAAAGAGGGAGGCTTTTGCCTTGCGGCCACGTTAAGGCTCCCTCTCTGAGGGGGCTGTCGCCGTCAGGCGACTGGGGGAGTTACCCAAAATATTCCTGCATCAGCGCTTTTTTCAACAGTTCCAGCTTTTCTAAACTTTGCTGTACGGTCTGCTTTTGCTGATCTATTTTGTTTTTCAAAGTCACAAATTGATCTTGCAATTCAATTGGTGGTATATATAAGTCAATATTTTGCAGTTCTTTCGCATTAATATTTGCTTGTCCGATTGCCGTTTTACACATACCAATCAGCATTCGTTTTGAGAAATCCATATTGAGGAATGCAGAAAGAACCTCCGGTCGTATCCTCTCATTAATACGTACTCTAATTACAAACCCCGCAAGCACCATCAATTCATCTCGATTGTACACGCAGGTTTTTCCAACAAGTTCTTTGCTGTTTGTTCTGTTAAACAGAACATCGCCTCGGCGAACCGTGCATTTGTCCAGTTCACTATCCGGAATGTCGATTCGCTTTGTGTCGCGCAAGTCCAGCTCACCACTGTATGTAATATTGTTCATTCTTAAATATGGATATTTTCCACCTTCTACGGCAGGACGACTAGAACCATATCGTACATCTGAAACAACATCTTGAATTTTCCTATACTCCATCTAAATGGATTTGCCGGAAATGTTCCAAACATCTCTACAAACCGCGCCTTTGCCAGCTCGTCCAGTTTAGCAAGCTGCTGCTTGCGAAGAAAAATCAAATCGTCCACTTTTCTCAAAATTTTGTTTTCGCTTTTTTGGGTATCAATATCTGGCAAGTTCACGACATAATTTTCCAAGAAAGTTTTTGGCACACGTTTTTGACCTGCGCTTCCGGTCATGTTTCTCTCAGCCTCTTTGCGAAAAGTCTTCCATGTGGTCAAATAATACAGCCATTCGCTCGTTATTTTGTCTGTATCAGGACGCAAAACATGAAATTCAGTGCTTCCAAAGCCAATTCCGTTTTTCATATTATGGGCGATTGCACCTTTTCCATTTTCCATACAAGGTGTAATTTTCGCAAATAAAATATCGCCATTTTGAAAATTTGTGAAGCCTTTCTTTACTTCTGAATAATTTTTAATTTCAGATGCATCGAACTCCCCGTGCTCACCAACTTTTGTCATTGGAATAAAGGAAACTTCAGTGTCATCTCTTAATGTGCAACTCTTGGGGTTAATTAAGCAAACCTCTCCCAACTTCGCCATCACACCATCTCCTCCAACTCTGCCAAACCCTTGGTGATCTCCATTTCCAACTCATGCAGGTCGGCAAGGATCTCCGTGGTCGAGGGATACTCCACCGGCACATACTCCGTCTCTTTATACTTGTTGATGGACAAAATCGTACCCGTTGGCGGCAATTTCCGCTTTGGGCACAAAGAAGCTCTGCTCGGTGCGCTTGCGGTCAGTTTCGGCGTCGAGGTTATGGAACCGGGCGATGATGTCCGGGATGTCGTTTTCCTTCACCTCGGTGCGCTTGTCGTCCAGCGAGAGGCCGTCGGCTTTCATATCGTAGAACCACACCTTATCGGTGCCGCCCGCACCGGTCTTGGTAAACACCAGCACCGCCGTAGACACGCCTGCGTAGGGCTTGAACACGCCGGAGGGCATGGAAATGACCGCCCGCAGCTGGTGGTTTTCAATCAGTTCTTTTCGGATGCTCTGGTGCGCCTTGCTGGAACCGAACAGCACGCCGTCCGGCACGATGCAGGCGCAGCGTCCGCCGGTTTTGAGCATCCGCAGGAAGAGCGCAAGGAACAGAAGCTCCGTCTTTTTGGTGTTGGTTACGGCCTTCAGTCATCGTTGATGCTCTCGGCATCCACAGTGCCTTGAATGGCGGGTTCGCAAGGCAAACGGTATACTTGCTGCAAATGGAGTTTTGCTTCGACACGCTGTCCTTGTAGTCGATCTCCGGGTTCGTGATGGAGTGGAGCATCAGATTCATGGCCGAAATGCGCAGCATGGTGCGGTCCATGTCAAAGCCGGTGAACATCGGGCCGGCAAAATGCTGCCACTGCTCCGGGGTCATGCTGTCCCCATAGTGCTTGCGAACATATTTTGCGCTGGACACCAGAAAACCTGCCGTACCGCAGGCCGGGTCACAGATGAAATCGTCCGGCGTGGCTGCACCAGCTCCACCATCATATCAATGATATGCAGAGGCGTGCGGAACTGGCCGTTCCGACCCGCCGTTGCCAGTTTGCCCAGCATATACTCGTACAGGTCGCCCTGCATATCAAGGTCGGCAATGTCGTGGGTGTAAAGATCCTCCAGCCCGGTGATGATCTTTTGCAGCACCTGCGGCGTGGGGATCAGGAACATGGCATCGTCCATATACCGCGCAAAGGCGGTGTTGCCTCATCCGGGCGGGCGGGGTCGTCTGCGATCTCCATCAGCTCACCGTTTGCGTCAAAGTCCGGCAGACGGCCATATTTCATCTTTTTGATGGCAGGGAACACCCGCTGCTGCATGGTCAGGAAAATCTCGCGGGAATCTTTATCCTTGAAGCGGCTCCACCGCATAGATTGCCCTGCCGCGCTGGCCGGGAAGATGTGCTCCATCTTTTCGCCCGCCATGTTCTCAAAATCTTCGGTGGCAAGCTCTTTCTCGTCCAGTGACCGGATGAACATGAGATAGGTCAGCTGTTCAATGACGGTCAGCGGATTGGTGATGCCGCCTGCCCAAATGTCCGTCCAGATTTTGTCTACCTTATTTTTAATGGCTCCTGTTACCATGCGTTCCTCCTGAATGTTTGCCAATCGCAAACGCTTTGCATCTCGAATTTTTGGTGATAATATCACAATTTTATTATAGCAGTGTACGATTATATTTTCAATGTAGAGCGTTTAGCAGACGTGCTTTCTTGATCGCAAGGCAAGAAATTAGTGGAACGTTAAAACAGCAATTTTCGATATGCAATTCAACGCTGTTGCTATTACATGAAGAAGTTGAATTGCTATAAAACGGTAAAGTGAATTTTACCTGCTTTGCCGTTTTTTCACATCTGGACTCCAACATGCTTTTGTGCTATTCAGCGATTCCATCGCGCAGCCTGCGCTCTGCTTACCAACTGATGATCTCCGGCGGTGATGTGAAGGCCGTACAGGGAACAACACTTGTGCAGGCTGCCCCGGTTGAAGCAGAACCGACCATCTCCGTGTCGGCACTGTTGGAACTTCTGAAGGACGCAGACCCTGCCGTAAAAGCGCAGCTTCGCTTGGCTCTGCTGACCTGAATTGCAAAAAATAGCACGAATTGCAGAGTAATTCACGGACTTACTCCATCTGACACGAAAAATGCGGACCGTGCAGAGACCGTGCAACTGGCGTACAAAAAGAAAATCCCACGAGGAATCTTGTGATTCTTCGTGGGATTTTGGTGCGCTCGAGGGAACTCGAATCCCTGGCCCTCTGATTAAAAGAATCCAAGGTGCATCATTCGTCAAATTTCAAAAGTTCGAAGAAACGTTATTTTTATCGTATCATCGCAAAACACGCCTTTGCACACACCGCATTATTTGCATACAGTGTAATGCTTTGCAACCGTTATCCAGCTATTCAGGTGTGCAAAAAGTGTGCAAAAATGTGCAGACGGGCAAAACAAAGCCCAATGGACAAATCAACACCGGTTTTATGGCAGGGTTTAGGACATCCGAACAGACACCGTTTGATATAGAAGTGAGGTTCACCATGAATAAACTGCTTTCCTGCCGCTACAATATGGACATCAACCGGGTGGAAGCCCGGTTCGAGGATGGCACCACCCTTGCCATCGACTGCATCGCCATTGAGGACGAATACGGCAACACCCCGGCACAGCGGGCAGAGCTGGACTGGCTGCTCTACAACAAGCCCTTGGAGTATGCACAGCTTGTGCTGGGTGGAGGATGGAGCATTATCTTTCCCTCGGCTGTGACCACGGCAGAATGAAGATTGAGGATTCGGCAGCCGTTCGCAAAAAATTAAAGAATCATCTTTGCAAAGTCCATTGCTATTTGAACCAAAATCGAATATAATATAGATAGGAAAGCGGACGTCATTCCGCTGGTGTGGCTGACACCTAAAATCCGATCTGATGCAGGACGTAAGGGCCTGAGGCTGGCGGGCAGCGATAAAACCCGAAAGCGATGCAGGACATAGGGGCCTGAGGTTGGCGGACAACGATAAAATCAGTCGCAAGGGACATCGGACAGCACCACGGTGTTGTAGGTGTCCCTTTTATTTTGTAAAAATGCAAAGGAGCGCAGAATCAACCATGACGAAAAAGGAAGCATTGTCCATCGTTTTTTCCTGTGCGCCATTGTACAAAGAAAATCTGGTGGACAGAAGCCTGCTGTTCATCACCACCGACAAGCACAAGAATGTTCATTGTCTGGAAGTTACGTTTGATATTGGCAACTTCCTGCACATGACAGGCTTCAAGCTGCGGAAACCCGGCATCAACGCTCGGCACTTTTCAATCTGTGCTATGACAAGCGTCTGACCGAAGCAGACTTCGAGTTTCCACAGATGGAACCACCGAAATGAAAATGCGGGTTCTGCCCAGCCTGATGAAGAAGAACCTCTCCGCAAAAATGCTGGGCGATTACAACATGAGCAGCCTAAGCTGTACACTGACAAAATCGCTGGATCCCTCAGTGCCTGCATGGGGTTTGTCCGGGATGGCGGTGAAGGTCGTTTCGTTCCCAACACAGTGCTGGAAGGCGACATCCGAACCAAGGTAAAGGCTGCTGACCGAATTATTGCTACATATCGCAAGAGCCGCAGCGAGGAGCAGTATTCGGAGATTGTGTTCACTGCCAAGAAGGTAGAATGGGGAAAGATTGTTCTTCCCGATGAATATAGTTATCTTGTCTTACCTGAATAACAAAAGAATGCCCGCCCACCTGTGGAGGTTTCTCTCCACGGTGAGCGGGCATTTTGCGTTTTCTTTCGATTCATCGAATCTATTCGGCTTGTGGTTTTCGCTCAACCCATAGTTTGGCTCCACAACAGGCTGATGCCGAACCAGTCCACTGCTTCAACGCCACCGATAGCTGGTCATGCCGCTATCCTCTAAGGGTATTATACATCATCGATGTAACATTGCAAGGAAAAATATTTGCATATTATAGCAAATGGCCACCTACTGCACTGGCTAGTACGGCAGGTGGCCATTCCTTCTTCATTTCCTTCTTACAAACTGAACCGGTCAGGTCAAATCTTCACCATTGGAAGCAATGACTTTTTTATACCAGTAGAAACTGTCCTTACGGTAACGATCACGGGTGCCGTTACCTTCACTGTCCAAGTCCACATACACAAAACCATAGCGTTTTTTCATCTCGCCTGTGGAAGCCGAAATCAAATCAATGCAGCCCCACGGCGTATAAGCACGCAGGTCTACGCCATCCTCGTTGATAGCCTTTTTCATGGCTTGAATATGGCCACGCAGATAATCAATGCGGTATGGGTCATGCACGGTGCCATCCGGTTCCAGCGTATCCACAGCACCCAGACCATTTTCCACAACCATCAACGGCACCTGATAGCGGCCATAGACCTCGTTCAAATAATAGCGCAAACCGTCCGGATCCATGCCCCAACCCCAGTCAGAATAATGGATGTAAGGGTTCTTTGCCCCAAGTGTCAAATTTCCTGCTCCATCCATTTCCACATTTTTATGGGTAGTAACACAGCTGGTGGAATAATAGCTGAAACTATAAAAATCCACCTTGCCTGCCAGCAAGTCAGATTTGTCCTGCTCTGTAATATCCAACGTCACACCATCAGCATCCCATAGACGCTTGCAAAAAACGGGTAAGCACCTCGTACCATCACGTCACCGCAATAGTAATTCATCATTTGCCGATCCTGCTGTGTGAAAAGCTGATCCTTCGGGTCACAGGTCAACGGATAATTACAGCCACCGGCACTCATGCAGCCTACTTTATAGTTAGGGCTTACAGTATGGGCATACTGCACTGCATGGGCACTGGCTATAAACTGGTGGTGCAGCTTAATATAGGCCGATGCAGCCAGTTCCTTTGGACAATCAGGAATGACTTTCAATAGCAGCAACGGACAATTGATTTCGTTAAAGGTCAGCCAGTATTTGACTTCATTTTTGTACTCGTCCAGAATTGTCTTTGCATACTTATCGAATAACGCGATCGTATTGCGGTTTTCCCAACCGCCCAACTCTTCTTCAATATACAGAGGAGTATCGTTATGGCAAATCGTTACAAGTGGCTCGATATTGTATTTTTTCAGTTCAGCAAAAACTTTATGGTAGAACTCCAAACCTGCCTGATTGGGTTTCTCCTCGGTTCCTTTGGGATAAATACGGCTCCAGCTGATGGACATACGGAACATCGTATAGCCCATCTCTGCCAATAAAGCAATATCTTCTTTATAGCGGTGGTAAAAATCCACAGCTTGCTGATTGGGATAATAGTATCCATCTGCCACCACTGGCTTTGCTCCAATCGGACGTATCGCCATCTGTGGACAAGCCTTAATATCACCATTGGGAAGCTGATAGGTTATCAAACGTGGTGTTTTTGCTGTACCTGCCGTAGTAACATCCGTCATAACCGGACCACGGCCATCAGCATCCCAGCCACCCTCATACTGGTTAGCAGCAGTTGCGCCACCCCAAAAAAATCCCTTTGGAAATGTGCTCACGTCTGTATCCCCCTTTATTTTAATGCAGTAAGCAGTGGAGCACCGGCCTTTACTGAACCGGAAGCCATCTCTATCACATCTGCATAATCATCGGCGTTGGTTACAAGAACAGGCGTTTCCAGAGAATATCCTTTTTCATGAATGGAATTGATATCTACTTCCAGCAACTTATCACCTTTTTTTACAGTATCACCCTGTTTGACAAAGGCCTTGAATCCTTCACCGTCCAATCTTACGGTATTCATCCCGATATGAATGAGCACATTGCAGCCTGTTTTATCGGTCAGGGCAATAGCATGACGGGTAGAAAACAGATTTTCTACCACACCGTCAAAAGGAGCCATCACAATACCGTTTTCCGGCAGGATGACCACGCCTTTGCCCAGCACCTCGGTGGAGAATGCCTCATCACTACATTCACCCAGCGGCTTAACGGTGCCAGACAGGGGAGCTGCAATTTCCACTTTCTGAAGAGCCATTGCGGACTTTTCAGTTCGAGGGGCACTCTTTTTTTTGATTCTTTTCCCCTTGTTCTGTCAGAATATTTTCACTGGTGCCATCCTCATCTTTATAAGTAAACCAAGCCATCACAAAACTGAAACCAAAGGCAACGGCTACCATCAAAATAATGCCCACAAAATTCGTTGCACCATTAGGATTAATCATTCCCAGCAAGCCAATAACACCCATGCCCGCATAGCTATACAGAGTCAGGCCAGTGATTGCACCAACCGCAGAGCCTGCTGCTGCACCAATACAGGCAATGACGAACATTTTAATGCGCGGGAGGGTCACGCCATAGATAGCGGGTTCCGTCACACCAAAAATACCGGAGAAGAAAGCAGGCAGCGCGATATCTTTGAGCTTCTTGTCTTTGGTCTTAAGGCAGACAGCAAGTACAACACCTGTCTGGGCAAAGCATGGAATAAGAGTGCATACCAGCATTCTGACAGGATGACCCTGTAACAACTCCATAAACGGAACCATGCAGATTGCGCCATGAATACCAAACAGAACGAAAACCTGATACAATCCACCAAAGATAATGAATGCCACCAACGGAACTGTGTCAAAAATCACCGTAAGAACGACATTCAGAGCATTGCCGACCATGTTTGCCGCAGGTCCGACTAAAGAAAATCCCAGCGGCACAGCCACGGCTAAAGCAATAGCAGGAACCATAAAGGACTTAACTAATTTGGATACACGTTTTTCCAGCCATTTATAAAGAGGAATCGCAATTGCCATTGTAAAAACGACCGGCAGGAATGTAGAGGTGTATGTGGCATTGACCGTCATGCCAAAAAGGTTCAGGTCTACACCTTGAATTGTAGGATACAGCATTGCTGCTCCTACCAAAAATCCAAAGACTGGATCGATTGCAAACTTCTTAGCCAGATTCATGCCCAGCAACATCGGCATAAAATAGAAAATCGCATCACCAATAGCGTTGAACAGCTGATAATAACCGCTATCTGATGGCAACCCGCATAGAACGGCAATCGACAAAATGCCTTTGATAATGCCCGCAGCGCACATCAAATTCATCAGTGGAGCCATAGCCGCCATAACGATGTTGACTACCTGCATCAGCGGATTTTTCTTCTGAGCAGCGGATGCATCCGAATTTTTAACTTGACCACTGTCTCCGGCATCCACGCCAAGTACTTCACACACATCCAGATAGACATCGTGAACGTGCTCACCGATAACGACCATGTATTCTCCACCAGAATTAACGACCGATATTACGCCGTCCCGATTTTTCAGGTAGGCGGTATCTGCCTTTTTATCATCTGCCAGATTGAACCTCAGTCGTGTAAAACAGTGTCGCAGACCCGTCACATTTTCCTTGCCACCAACATGGGCAACGATATCTGCTGCCAGTTCTTTGTATTTACCCATTTTGTATCGTTCCTCCAATTAAGTTGTATTTGAAATTGAAGGTCAAGCCAACTTAATGTAACCATCCTTACCGTTCCAAATGGGTTATGTGTTTATCGTTCTATGCGCAAAAGCTGCACGACACCTCAACTGTTCTGTCCTCCTTTCTCAGGTGTTTTTTCGAGCGGCATTTTGGAGCCTTTATTGACCACCAGCCGGATGTGGATTGTCAGATACATTCGTTCTTCTTCCAGCAGCTGATAGTGGTATTTGCGAGATAGATAGTCACCAATTTTACAAGCGCAGCGATAGGCTTCCTCATACTTTGCGAAAATGATTTCGGCTAAGTCTGTGCTGGAATTATCCTCGTATTGCTCTTGTCTGAGCACTCGGCGCGCAAAGTATTTTAGATGTGTGATAAACCGATAATAGTAGCTGGAGTCTGCATCCATCTCAATACGGAAGTACACACGTACGATATTACATATATCCTCAATGATTTTTGTAATGGCAAAAGTTTCTTCCATTGTGGAATCATCTGTTTCACCATTGGCAATATGCATAGCGATAAAGGCGGCTTCACTCTCTGGCAGGCGCACCTTGAATTGGCTTTCCACCATGTCCAGCGCCATCAGGCCGACTTCATATTCTTTCTGATAAAAACGCTTGATTTCCCATGTAAGGCTATTTGCAATTGGAGTTCCTTCCAGAAAACGCTGGATGGCATAAAAGAGATGGTCTGCCAAAGATACCGCCATAACCGGATTGAGCTTCATATTCAGACTGACATTAGCTGCTTCCACGATATGCTGCGCCAGCAGAAGATACTCTTCCGGTAATGCTTCCAATGTTCGTCTGATTTGTTCAAAGCTCTGATCACCTTCTTTGACGTAGACAGTTTCCACCAATTTATCATCTACATTATCGCCAGGACGTTTTTTATAGCCAATCCCTTTGCCACAAACAATTTGCTCTTTACCCTTTTCATCCAGAACAACAAGCGCATTGTTGGTCAAAATCCGGCAAATCCGCATTTTGCATTCCTCCAAAAAAATAGACCCGTCCACAAACACTTCTCCCAGCATTTGCAAACAGGTCAAGCTCACCACAAGAGGTGATCACCATCCTATTTCGAGGTTAGTATAGCAGATTTCAAATACTCTTTCAAGTCAACCTTCAAAAAATCGTCATATCGTGCAATAGTAAAAAATGAATTTTGTGAAGAATGCCCGCAACTAATCATATAAGTCCTACTATCACCGCTTTACCGCAATAAATTTTGCAAAACCATCTTGACGCCCCCAACAATCCATGATACCCTCTATCGCAAATCCCACCAAATTTGTAGAAAAGTACAGAACGGTGTGGATTTATTCCCCATGAAGATTTTTACCGCCCCGCAACACACCCGATTTATTTTGCCGCCGATTCACCCGACAAAATTTTTCGCTTGTCTTGCAGGGCGGTTCTTTTTTTATGGGACAGGAACTGCGAACCTTTCAATAAGCCATGACAAGGAGGCGACCCGAAGTATGAGTTATCGAGACAACTTGTTTCTCAACGCCAGATTCAAAGAAGCGGTTCAAGCCGCCCATGACCAAGATTGGCAAGCCTTTGAAAAAATATTCCTTCTACGATGCAAGGATGATGGAAGACCTTCTGTACAAATGCGAGCATCTGATGCCTCTTGAAATCAAATGTCGGTACGCCTTACAACATTATTACAGTCATGGCGATCATTCTCCCATCATTCGGAAGTACGTCCGCCGAGCCAAGATCATTCGCCCTGACAACTGGCGCGATGCTCTGCCGGAGAGCGTAAGAAATCTCGACACATTCACCATATATCGTGGCGGCATCGGCAACATTGAGCGTGCACCGCTTTCTATTTCATGGTCACTCTCTTACGATGTTGCTGAATGGTTTGCGCACCGCAACGAACTCTTTTATCGCTGCCCCTGCCATGTGTATCAGGGAACGATCCATGCCGACAAGGTAATTGCGTATCTTCCTGAGCGCAGTGAATTTGAAATCATCCAGCATCGGAATGTCAAAGATGTGCAGGAAATCACGCCGCTGAGAGGATACAGTCCTCCGTTTAATGCCTTCAAATCGTCAAAAAAATGGGTTCACGATGAAGAGGAAAGCAACCGCTATTTCAATGAATGGTATCAAACGCAGAACTGCTGATTTCCACACAGTTTTAGATGATAAGTCCTACTATCACCGCTTTACTGCAATAAAACTTGCAAAACCATCTTGACGCGCTCCACAATTCATGATACCTTTTATCGCAAATCCCACCAATTTTGTAGAAAAGTACAGAGCGGCGAGGATTTATTCCCCATGAAGATTTTTACCGCCCCGCAACACATCCGATCTATTTTGCCGCCGATTCACCCGACAAAATCATCGCTGCGCTGCGTGGGCGGTATTTTTCTTTTTCACAAATAAAATCTTATGTAGTTGTTCAATCTTCCAAAATTTGTTTTTAGTTGTTGACTACACAACTGTAAGTGTTATTCTTGTGCTTGAAAGAAGCAGGTTGTAGTGTCCGCACTGCGTCCAGCTTTCTTCATACTGTACCTTGAATTCTTCATAAGCCGTCTGAACGAGATACTGCGCCATGACCTCACACTTTCTGTGGGCGAGCCGGACAACGCCGCTGCAAAACAGGGGCAGGAACTGCGTTCGGTGTGAACGGTGACCATGAGCAGGGGCTTTGCCTTTTCACACGTTTTGCTCTGCAATTTTCAACGTGCATTGCGGTTCGACTTCTGAAATTTTCAGTGTTGCACGGAAAGGGCGAAAGCAAGTATCGACCTGTGGCCACAAATTTTCAATGCTTGAAATGTTCTGTCACATGGTCTGTCACTTGTTGGGGAGTGCCTTCCCCAAACCCTGCTCCAGCGTTGCGCTGGTTTCAGCGCAAAAGCGGCGTGTCGCATTACATAGCCCTCTCCATCCCGGAGCGGGCATTTATCATTTTCACAGGAGGTCGAATATGACTGAAATGAAAAGTCCGAACGCACACGCACGAGAGAACCGCAATGACACGCCGCGAAAACGAAAGACACACATCATCAAAGTCCGAGTGACCGCAGAAGAAAAACTGCGGATCGCATACGCCTGCAAAGAACTCCACCTCACCCAATCCGAACTCGTCCGCCGCGTCCTGTACGGCGTGAACGTCAAGCACACCGTTGTGGTGGCGCAGGGTGGCGAGGATGCACTGGCGGCGCTTGCTGCCTTGTCTGCCCAGTGCAGCAAGGTGGGAAGCAACCTCAACCAGCTTGCACGGCACTTCAACTCCGGCGGCAAAGACACCGAGCAGCTCCGGGCGCAAATTCTGGAGGAACTGTCCGCACTCACGAACTTTCGGCTGAAAGCCGAAGAAACGGTTGGTGAACTGTATGGCAACCATCAAGCATTTGACCTCGAAAAACTCTAACTATGCCGCCGCCGAAAGCTATCTCACCTTTCAGCACAACGAGTACACCGGTCTGCCCATTCTGGATGAGAAGGGCAGACCCAAGCTACGGGATTCGTACCTGCTCGACACCCTTGAGTGCGGCGAATCTTCGTTTGCTATGGCCTGCCTGATTGCCAATCGCAAGTACGGCAAGAACGGCAGACGGGAGGACGTGAAGACCCACCATTATATCATCAGCTTCGACCCGAAGGACGCAGTAGAGAACGGCCTGACCATGGAACGGGCGCAAGCCCTTGGCTTGCAGTTCTGCAAGGACAACTTCCCCGGTCATCCCGCCATCGTCTGCACCCACCCGGACGGTCACAACAGTGCCGGGAATATCCACGTCCACATCGTCATCGGCAGCTTGCGTGTCCGCACCGTGGAACGGCAGCCCTTCATGGACAAGCCGTGCGACTGGGAAGCGGGCAAGAAGCACCGCTGCACCTCTGCCATGCTCCGGCACCTTCGTGTCGCGGTCATGGAGATGTGCGAGCAAGCCGACCTGAACCAGATCAATTTGCTGGAAGCCCAAGCGACCATGTTTCCGAGCGGGAGTATTGGGCGCAGCGGCGCGGACAACGCCGTCTCGACCATGCCAACGCCAAACTTGCCGCCGAAGGGCAGCAGCCCACCCAGACCGTCTACCAGACCGAACTGGACAAGCTGCGAAAGCAGATCTACGCTGTGCTGAACAAGACCACCACCTTCGAGGAATTTTCTGCATTGCTCATGCAGGAACACGGCATCGCCGTGAAGGAGAGCCGAGGCCGGTTGAGCTACTGCCCACCCGGCCGGACAAAGTTCATCACCGCCAAGAAACTGAGCAAGAAGCTGGAAAAAGAGCTGGTGCTGACCGCCCTCTCCCAGAACATCCAGCTTGCAACCGCCATCCAGCCCGCCAGCGAGAAGAAGCCGGATAAGATCAGGAAACTGGTTGACATTCAGGCGAAAGTCGCAGCCGGAAAGGGCATCGGCTATGAGCGTTGGGCGAAAAAGTTCAACCTCAAACGCTGGTCGCAGACCCTCATCCTGTTGCAGGAGAAAGGTCTCACCAGCGAAGATGCCCTGAACCAACGCATTGCCGAACTGAAAACCCAGCACGACGATGCACTGGCGGTGGTCAAAGACATGGATGCCCGCATGGTCTCCCTCAAGGAGCTGCGCGGGCATCTTGTGGTCTATCGGCAGTACAAGCCTCTTGCACAGAAGCTCCAGACTGTGCGGAACCCCGCCAAGTTCAAGGAGCAGCACCGTGCAGAGCTTGCCGTGTACGAGGCCGCTTGTGCCTATTTCAAGGCCATCGGCTCAGGACGCTGCCGGACCTCAAAAAGCTGGATGCTGAATACGCATCCCTGTCCTCGGAGAAAAACGGGTTCTACACCCGCTACAAGAAAGCGCAGATCGAACTGCGTGAACTCCGCACCGCACAACAGAACGTGGAAGCCTTCTTCCGCAAGGAAGAGCGCAGCCACGCCGTACCGCAGCAGGAGGTCAAATGAACAACACTCTGACGGATCGATGTGTGAATAAACCCAACCTCACCCACGCCCCTCACCGGGCTTCGTCCTTTCGCCTGTACCCCACCCATTGGGACGGAGGGTAGCACCTCTGTCTTTTCGGACGTAAAGAACGCCATCTCGACCCGGCAGGCAGCGGAGCTATACGGCTTCGCCGTAAACCGGAACGGCATGATGTGCTGTCCCTTCCACGGGGATAAACACCCCAGCATGAAGGTGGACAGCCGTTTCCACTGTTTCGCCTGTCAGGCGGATGGCGATGTGATCGATTTTGTCGGCAGACTTTTTCAACTTTCTCCCTACAAGGCCGTGGAAAAGTTGAAGGAGGACTTCGGCATGGCACTTGCCGACGGCAAGGTGCGGCTTGCTCCCCGCAGACCGCCCACCGTCCGGCAGCAGCTGCTGGACTATTACCGCTGTCTGCAGCGTTGGCGGGTCCGATACGCACCGCAGTCACCCACAGAAGAACTTCACCCCTGCTTCCTTGAAGCGATAAAGAACCTTGACATCGTTGAATATTATCTGGACTGTTCGGTGCTCCCGGACCCGCAGACCGAAAACGAGCTACGGAAGTATTGGGAGGGATTGCATGAGCGACTGGAAAAAGAGGAACGAAGATTGGCGTGATGAGGACGAACTGGAAGAAGAGGAAGAATGCGAATGCCCTTGGGTAGACAGCAAGGGCAAAGTGCGTGAAACCGCTTACTGCCAGTACCTTTTAGAGAAGCACCCCATGATGTGCCTGAAACAGAAGCTGTTCGACCAGAACGGCGAGGTAGACGAGGACGCACTGCTCTACGAAGTCACAGCGACCTCCGTGACTTTGTGCTCGACAACCTTGCCAAGAAGGAGAAGCAGGTTCTGGACGCACTCCGTATCGAAACCTATACCCCTGAATGGAAACCCCAGCTTGACCGCATCCATCTCCAGAACGGAACCTACTTTCTGGACGAACGGGGCTTTGTGCCGGAAAAGGAACTCTGCCTGAACCGGCTCCCCGTGGAATACCAGCCCGATGCCCCCGCACCGACCAAGTGGCTGGAATTTCTGGACGGTCTGCTGATCCCGGAGGACATTCTGACCTTGCAGGAATATCTCGGCTATCTTCTGATCCCGTCTACCAAGGCCCAGAAGATGCTGGTCATGACCGGCAAGGGCGGCGAAGGTAAGTCCCGCATCGGCTTGCTGCTGAAGAAGCTGTTCGGGGAAGCCTCTCACTCCGAATCCATCCTCCGCATCGAAACGAACCGCTTTGCCAGTGCAAATCTGGAGTACAAGCTTGTCATGGTCGATGACGACCTAAATATGGTGGCTTTGCCCGAAACACGGAACATCAAGTCTATCGTCACCGCCGAAGACCGTTTGTGCATCGAGCGGAAAAACAAGCAGGCTGTCCAAGGTCTGCTGTACGTTCGTTTCATCTGCTTCGGCAATGGCAACCTTGTGGCTGCTCACGATGACAGCGACGGCTTCTGGCGCAGACAGATCCTCATCACGGTGAAAGACCGTGACCCTGCCCGGGTGGATAACCCCTTTCTCATCGAAGAGTTGTCCGAGGAGCGTCCCGGCATCCTGCTGTGGATGCTGGAGGGGCTGCACCGTCTGCTGGCGAACCGCTATCAGTTCACCATCAGCGAGCGCTCTCGCCGGAACCTCGAAGCAGCCATGGAAGACGGCGACAACCTGAGCCAGTTCATGCAGGCACAGGCTTACGTCCGCTTCCGTCCTGACAGTGAAGAGCGTTCCACATATCTCTATCGTGCCTACACCAAGTGGTGCGAGGATAATCTGGAATCGCCCGCCACACAGAAGAAGTTCAGCCAGTTCCTGCTGAAAAATGCAGGGAAGTATGGCCTGACCTTCTCCAAGCACATCGAGGGAAAGTACCGCGGCTTCCGGGGCGTATGCGTCCACCCCGCTTTTGCTGCGGCATAAAACACACGAAAAGTAAAATTCTCCCGCCCCACGCGCCCCAAATCGGCAGTTTTTACCTGTTATCGTTGTTTTCTCCGGGCGCGTGTCCGCCCCTTTCGGGCGGATGCAGGGCGGCGACACGCCCTTCAGGGCGGGAGAGAAACCCGGACGCGCCCCAAAAGGGCGCGTGCATCCCAGCCATGCGCCCTGAAAAATCAACACAGAAAGGTACTTTTGTGTGGTTTGGGGCGCGTAGGCGCGTAAAATCAAGTTCTCCGCATTTTTCTGCATGGCTGAAGTTTCGGGTCAGGAGCTTCAGTCTTTTACATATTACCGACCCAGATGGCGGCAGCTCAACGAGAGCTGAGCCGGGTACGGCGAGAAGTGCAAAGGAGACATGCCTATGACGAATGTCCGCAAAAATTCCGCCAAACTGACCCGTGAGGACTTGAAAATCGCGCCCGAATCCCCTACAATGAAATTGTCCGAAACCCCTGCCGTAGAACCTTCTGACCAGACCAGCAAAACCGTCCGACACGCCCCGCTCGTTTACCGGGTGGAGGAGATTGCCCAACTGTTGGCAATCTCCAACCGTGCTGCGTACAATCTGTGCAACACCACGAAAGACTTCAAGGTAATCCGCCTCGGTACCAGCATCCGGGTGAGCAAGCAGAGCTTTGACGATTGGTTTGCAGCGGTCTGAGGGAGGGAACATCTATGGCATCTATTATGAAACGTGGCAACACGTATTCCGTCCGATACAACTACAAAGATCATGCTGGTAAGCCCTGCAAGGCTGGGAAACCTTCAAGACCAAGGCCGAAGCGCAGGAGCGCAAGATCACGGTGGAGAAGGAACTGCTGGACGGCACCTTCCTCGTGCCCGATGCAATGACGGTGGAGGAAATGCTGTACAAGTGGATTCCCATTCAGTCCAGCAAACACAAGTGGTCTCCCAAGACCTACACCCAATCTGTGGCGATGGTGCAGAACCTCATCGTGCCGTACATCGGCAAGCGGAAGGTGCAAGACCTCCGCACCTACGACATCGAGCAGTTCTACGCCACGCTGAGCCAGACCCCATGCGGTCAGTACGTTCACGGCGAGAAGCAGGAGCTTACGGAAAACCAGAAGAAGCGGCTGCTGTCCAGCACGTCCATTCACGAAGTCCACACACTTCTGAAGACCGCCTTTTCGTATGCCGTTGACTGGGATTTGATTCACAAATCGCCTACCCCTCGTGAAGCCCCCAAAGTCAACACCGAGGAGCGCACGATCTGGATGAGCGCACCATGCTGGCAGCGTTGCAGACCATTGAGAACCCCGCCCTCCATCTGGCGGTGCATCTGAGCATGATTCTCTCCCTGCGAGAGGGTGAGATCCTCGGCTTACAGCCGGGAGACCTCGACTTCGATGCCGCCGATGGTCGTGGAGCTATCACGGTGAACAAGGCAATGCAGCGCGCCAACAAGGAAGCCTTGTCCAAGATCGACCCCAGCCAGATCTACACACCTTCCCGGACAGACGGGAGGGGAGCAAGTCCTCGCTGATTCTGAAAAAGACCAAAACCAAGAAGTCCAACCGTGTCCTGTATATGACGAAACCGCTGAAAGAGGAACTTCTGGCATGGCTGGAAAAGATGAAGCAGGACGAGCAGAACGCCCCGGAAAAGTACAGCAACTGCGGTCAGCTGTTCCGCTTACCAGACGCTTACCCATTGCCCCGGACGTTCTGACCAAGTGGTATCGCCAGTGGAGAGCAGAGCACCCGGAGTTTGAGAAGATCGTGTTTCATGGTCTGCGACACTCCAGTGCCACCTATCAGCTGTTGCAGTCTGGCGGCGACTTCAAATCGGTGCAGGGCAACACAGGTCATGCAACTGCTACCGTCCTGATGGACACCTACGCTCACACGCAGGACAGGCCCCGGTTGGAGCTGGCAGAGAAGATCGAAGCCGACTTCTACCGGCAGGACACAGCAGGAGCAGTGCCGCAGGCGTCCCCGGAAAACAAAATGCCGGCGGCAACAAAAATCACAGGCAAAATGATCCTTGAAGCATCCGGCAGATGGATGCAGAAGAGCGCCGCGAGCTGACGCGGGTGCTCTTTGCGTAACAATTTCTTTTTTGTGCAGCGAAATACACGCTGTGCGAGCAATGCAAAGAGTTCATGGCTTTTTTGTAAAGTGTGCAGAAAGTGTGCAAGTGTGTGCAACCTCTGCCAGAAAAACAAAAAAGCCATGAAATCTTTCGATTTCACGGCATTTTCTGGTGCGATGGAAGGGACTCGAACCCCCGGCCTACTGATTCGTAGTCAGTCACTCTATCCAGCTGAGCTACCAACGCATACGTTCTGCTCGGAACATGATGTATTTTATCACTCAGACTGGGTTTTGTCAACCGTTTTTTGCAAATATTTTTATCTTTTTCAAAAAGCAGCATTTTTTATGATTTTTCTTGTATCGTTTTTGTCGTTCTTGTGCTATAATAGCCTTACTATATGTTTTTAATCTGTGTCCGTGCAGGGGTACAGGAGCTTTGCGGGCAGCACCGCGTGGAGCTGCGCCGCCGGGTTTTCTCTGCAGCGAGACACCACGGAGGGTAGATCCTATGAAACTGGTAAGCGTGGAAACTCCCGAAAAGAGTGTCTGCAAAATGACCTTCAGCGCCAGCCCCGAAGAGCTGGAAGCTGCATCCAACGCCGTTTACGAACGCACCCGCGCCTCCTATACGATCCGCGGCTTCAAGAAGGGCGAAGCGGACCGCGCACAGATCGAGGCTGACCGCGGCGAGCACACCTTCTGGTACGATGCCATCAACGATCTGATGGACAAGGACGTGCCCGCGCTGTATGATGCCGCCATGGCAGAGCACGGCTTTGTGGCTGTTGACAATCCTGTGTACGATCTTGTGAGCGTGAAAAAGGACGAGGCTTTGTGGCCACTGCCACTGTTGCCCTGCAGCCTGAGCTGAACCTGACCAAGACCACCGGCTTACCGCCGAGTGCGTCACCCCGGAAGTGACCGACAAGGAGATCGACAATGTGCTGGAGCGCCGCCGCGCTGCTGCCGCTGAGCTGGTGCCGCACAAGGGTCCGGCCGTAAAGGGCAACATCGTACATATCGATTACGAAGGTCTGCTGGAGGCAAGCCTTCCAGGGCGGCACCGCAAAGAACCAGGCCGTCCAGCTGGGCACGGCCGCATGATCCCGGCTTTGAAGAGGGCATTCTGGGCCACAAGGCAGGCGAGGAATTCGAGGTCTTCGTCACCT
>ENA-OQER01000230-OQER01000230.1-human-gut-metagenome-genome-assembly--contig:-NODE-230-length-31498-cov-4.615760_pt1 | contig 31498 bp, 36 predicted proteins | sample MGYA00242797_ERZ504639 | MGnify/ENA primary metagenome ERZ504639 (study PRJEB26092, sample SAMD00036306) | human gut metagenome | host: Homo sapiens | study: EMG produced TPA metagenomics assembly of...
AAAACTCCTGTATTTCCGAGCTTCTGTAGAAGTTTTCCCGTTATCGTCCGTCTGGTAATAACGATCAGCCCTTTTCCCTGTAACGGGCGACTGTCCGCAATGACACGTTTAGCAGTTTGGCAATGTCATAGTTGTCCAAAGCTCGTCTCCATTCAGGCAGTCCTTCACGCGTCCCATCCTGTCCAGTTTCTTTTCTATACGGTCAAAACCTTCCACTATGGTCATTATCATTTTTTCAAGCACTTCATTGTCTATATACATCATGGCAATTTTCTCCTGTCTTTTTAAAGGTTATTACTGGAATACCCTTTTCTTGTGCGCACTTTCAAGAGTATATGCCATGTTCAGTGAAAAATGTATGCCACATTATCCGTTTATATTGGACGGGGAATTATATAACACTGCAAATCAATAAAATACAGATATAAAAATAGTATAGGGGAAATTGAAATGTAAAAATTCGAGGTGTAAAATTGTAAAATCCGAATGTAAACTTTACAATTTACAGGTCGTCAGACCTTCTCCGGATCAGGACTGATAGATGGCGTTTCCATACCAGGCGTTTTACTTTTGCCGGCGAAGGCATCTGAAAGGTACGGGCAAGAAATACAGCACCTTCCACTTTGGCACCGGCCCTTTCCAGATTATGGGCGTATTCCATCAGGCTGGATCCGCTGGTCAGCAAATCATCGACAATCACCACGCGCTTTCCGTACAGATCGTTTGACATCATATAGTTGGCGGTATTTATTTCAGAGCGTTTTTCTGAGGCGTGTTTACACTCCCTGCTTTCCGTAATGCATATTAAATCCAGTCCTGAACGGACATAGCCATGCGTTTCCAGAAAACCGGCAATACCTGAGAAACGTCTGTAATAGCGGTCTGATGTGCTGCACGGCATAAACATGGCAGTAATATCCTCATCAGTGGAAAGAAGCAGGAATGCTTGTGAAAAATATTCCGTACAGCTGTCTTTTCCATCCTTGAAATCATATACTTTTTGCACGAATGCCAACTGGTCATCACAAAGCCAGCTTTCAAAGCGTTTGGGAAAATAATAGCCGGCAAACACGCAGCGAATGCTCCCGAATGAGAACAATCGCAACGGACGGACTTTATCAAACAGCTCAGGACAAGTCAGCGCATATAACAGCGGTGCATGAGGATTTCCTGCTATGATGGCTTGACGTAGCGGTTTCTCCCTGTCTTCCCGCTCATCGTAGGCTGCTGCATATTGGCATAGCACCTTGCCGCACTTTTTTCTCCAGTATTGTCCGTATATCCAGAGAACGATAGCCGTTAGTAATAATGTTGCATTGATTATCAGTTCCATATTTCCTGTTTTTTTATTTTCGGACAGATTGTCCGGGATAAAAATACTGTTTTTCCGGTAAAGAAACAGACTTTTAGCCATTCTTTTAATTTGCTTCCCCAAACAGAGCGGTCTCTGACATCTGATGACATCTGATGCCGTTTGATGACATCCTTTTGCCCATGACTTTTACTTCCCGTATTTTCGTGCCGGACAAAAAAAGCAGAGTTTATGGAATTTGTATGTATCGAAGCTAAGGCATTCATGGAAATGAATGAGGCTTTGGAAGCCGTTGAAAAGAGAATGCGTGAAACATGCGGAGGAGGCATCTGTAGTATGGATGACTGGATTGATAACCAGGAAGCGTGTATGCTTATGAATGTCTCGCCCCGAAAGCTGTTGCAACTTCGGAGAAGCAGGATTATCCCTTACAGCCATATAGACCGCAAGGTATATTACAGGCGTCAGGATATTATACGTTATTTGGAAAACAGTATTCACCATGTAACCCCCGAATCCTTATGACTCAATTCATACTGACCAAAGAAAGCCCTGAGATTATACGTTTTTTTCGGAACATAAGCACCCTGTCCAAAATGCTGGATGATCAGGAGAAAAACCTTCGTCCGGTCCTGAACGGAGAGCGTTACATTACCGACAGCGAGTTGGCGGAGAAATTGAGCTGACACGAAGGACGCTGGCTGATTACAGAATGAACGGCAGGCTGCCCTATTACAAAGTAGGAGGCAAATTATTATATAAGGAAAAGGACATTCTTGTTCTGTTGGAAAAAAACAGGGTGGAAACATTTGATCATTGGTAATACCCGTTTCCAAGTATCACGACATAAACATAAGAAAGTCATGGAAACGATAAAAAGAGAGGGTTTCATGGCTTTCTTATTACAGAACCGGCAGATTATACGTTTTTTTATTTTGGAATCATATATCGGTCAGCATTTCTATTTCTTACATGTAAAGGTAGCCTTTTGCTTCTGATGCGCAAGGCGGTCCTTCGGACTGGTTGGCTGAAAAAATCATCCTCGCTTCGCTGCGGTATTTTTTCGCCAAGCCTTGCACTATCAGAGCAAAAAGACAAATGTCTGACATGTAAGAGATAGAAATACCGGCTTTGCCAAAGCCGGAAATGTTTAATCACAAAATAAGGAAATTATGATTCAGACAACAAACAAGTATAGCAAAGAAACTTTCATCCGCCTGAACTACTGGTATGATCGGATATATGGACTTGTACAGGAAGATATAGATAAAGTGAATACCATGGTGGAACACATCGAAAAGACACGCTCCGGCCAGTATCCACGGACAGGAGACAACCTGTTCTTTGTTTCCGGTTATGGTGAGCGTTCCCGCTGTTCTTTATAGATGCCGTATATGGAGATAACATTATACTCCGGGATTTTTCCCGTGTTCCATTCGTGTCCCGTGACAAAGAGGGTATCAAATGCGATATGCATGGCGGTGAGTGTCTGTTGGTAAAGGCAGGCGATGTAAGGTTCAAGGCATGGACTACCGGCCGTTTCAAGCATTGGGGGCATTACGGGGCATGTGAAAACGGGGAGGTTTACTACGATGCGAAAATAGCCCTGTGGGAGTGTGGCGCACCTGAACAGCCGGAAAGCCGGGAATGGTTCAAAATCCATATCCGCAAAAACACCCGGCCGAGCGAGGATATGTACGTCGGAGAAATATCCTGTAAGGATGAGGATGGACTCAAACAGTTTGTCAACGACCATGAAGGTACCATATTCGCAGAAGAGGATTCTCAGGAAATGGTCATGCTGTGTTTCAGGCATTCCGACATGAGGATTTCCCCGGAAGAATGGGAAAAGATGGATTGTCCGGTATCCATGCGTGAGATATACGGACAGATGCATGAAGTAAAGATTGTAAAAGACCATAAAACGCATCTGACCACATTCTACTATTAACATAGTATCACCACATGAAAAATCACCCTTGTTTCCTCCTGCCACATATGACAGGAAAGAACAAGGTATATCATCAGGCAGTCTTTTCAATACATCTATTAGATATGGAGCAGATTGTTCTTCCTGCACAAATATTCATTCAGATCCTTATATCCGGAATATTCATGCGAAAAATCGCATATACGGATTCCGTATTTGTCCTTTAATGCCTGCACCGCATTTTTCCCGGCGGTATCATTATCCAGACAGCAACGGATGCCGTCATATTGTGAAAGGAAAGAAAAAGCCTTCTGTAAGTTACTGACAGAATTCAACACTATATAATCCCCCTCTTCCAAAGATGGAAAAGCCGGTCTGAAAGACAGAAAATCCATAAACCCCTCAAAAATATAGCAAATCCTGCTTTCCGGCGTGCTAATGATGCGACTGATGTCCTTGGGAGCAATACAAGCTTGAAATACCTGTTCCTGATTTCGTACCCTCCGGAAATATTAGGGAAAGCGATGGCAAAATAATTCTTCCCATTCCGTTTAAAATGGGCTTCCCTGCATATTTTTCGGGCAGTTTCCAGATCAATGCACCGTTCCTTCAGATAAGTAAGCAGTATCCGGTTGGCAAGAGGAATGATTTTCAAATCTTGAAAGGCGGGATATGCCTTTTCAAACGGACAGGAAACAGTAACCGGTTTCAGTACGGCTCTTTTATCCTCAATACACTGTAGTACATAACCTATATCTTGTGTCCGATAAATCTCCTTGGCCAACGTTATAATATCCCCTCCCTTCCCCAGACCGAAATCATACCACAATTCCTTATGGAGGTCAACCTTGAAAGAGGCTTCCTTTTCCGTCCTGAAGGGCGATTTGTACCATACGCTGTTCCCACGCTGTATTACCGGCTTGTATCCGAATCCGGCTAAAAAATCAACAAGCCTGATGTTCTTTGCTTCTTGTATGTTCATGGCATCTCATTTTCATGGATTAGTTCACTATTAATACACGACAAAGAACCGCTTTATATCCGAAACATAAAAAGCAGTGTCATCAGATGTCATTAAAAGTCATCAGATGACATCCTGTATATCCTTTTTACATGAATGGCTCAAAAACTTTTCTGTTTTGGCATGCACACCTCCTTCATGCAGCAATGCCGCAAAGTATGATAAAGGCATGAATTATAAGTAAAAAAACTGTACAAAATAATATTTATGGAGAAGTTATGACATTCTGAATAGTATCTGTATATTTGTAAAATCCAATAACACATAATATATTTGAATGGTATAATCTGTAGACATTATATCGAATAAGGTTTTAGGGTATTGATAACCAATAGCCCTGTTCCTTTTCAGTATAGGCTCTATTTTAATACAGTGGAAATTTAAAATGTTGACTGCCGCTTTACTATAAACTATTAATTTAAAAAAGTATTTATGAACAACATGAAAGATTTGATTGCGTTATTTGACAACCACAAGATTTATGATACGGATATATGGACAAATTTCCTTATTCTATTGGTGTTTACAGATTTGTATTTAGGTGTGTGTTGTCCCCAAAAAAGAACCTGGAATTACGTTTCAGGATTTAACTCTAATAAACCTGATTCCATTCGTAATATTAGGTATTGTCTGTATTTGGACTGTGAAATTTTTTACTTGTATCCTCTTTGCATTATGTACACTAGCAGTACCCTTAATTGGGAAATATATTTTTCTATTTAATAATGAAGAAGTTTCGATATTTACGTTGAAAGAATATGCAATGAAAACCAATAATACTGTGATTGCACAAATTGTAAGCGATATAGAGATACAAAAATCAAGAAAGGTAAAGAGTGCTTTAGGAAAGGTGGGAGCTATAATCTTATGTTTAGTAGATCTCTTTGCAGGTGCCTTCATGCCCAAGTCAGTTCCAAACTTTTTTGGCGCCTAGTGAAATAGTCGTCATTTGTATTTTTGCTCTTTTAGTGCTTTTGGTTTATTCATGCAAAATAAAGATTCAAGGGGTATATCTTTCTAATGATTTGCGAAGCAAAATTTCCAACTTTAAAGTCAACACCCCAAACAATAAATAAATTCTTAATGCATTTGATTTAGCACATGTTTTTATTTTTTTCTCTTGTTGAAAACTATAATTAAAAGGAATGAAAATATTTGCAGAAATCGAACCTGTGTATTATATTTGCAGTGTCAAAGAGACAAATTTTGTCAGATTAGTAAAGAAAAACAATGAATTTAGCGTAAGGCCAATTCAATGGTTTTCATAAAAGATAAAGCAAAAAAATGTGCAGTCACTCAAGGAGTTAGAATAAACCGAAGCAAAAGGTTCGATTCCTGGGTGGCACCACCAAAGAAAGTACATAACTTTACTTAAAAGCGCATTAGGCAGGTAATTACATATGTAATTACCTGCTTTCTTTTATATCTTTCCTATCAGTATTTTTAGATATTTGTCAGTTTGGCTTATATTTAAAGTTCAACTAATTCCCGGATTATGATGGCCGCTATCCTGCCTGCCGAAAAATTCCGGGATAGTATATGGTGGGGTAAGAGTTTTTCGTTATCTTTGCTCTCTACATGATAAAACTGATTTTATTTTCCTGTTAACCATTAGGATCATAAGATATACCTTCTTGATGATTTCTTTAAGTAAAAAATGAGAATTAATGAATATGAGAAATTTGTTTTTGACTTTAGCTTTTGGTCTATGTTCCGGCATATTCGCCCAAAATACGACAGTTTTTGAATCTCCTATTATGGGGTGGAGCTCATGGAATACCTATCGGGTTCATATCAATGACACCTTAATAATAAGACAAGCGGATGCTATGGTGCAGAAAGGGTTGAAAGAAGTGGGCTATTCCTATGTGAATGTAGATGACGGTTTTTTGGGATGGCGGGATGAAAGAGGAGTGATGCAAACACATCCCGAACGTTTTCCGAACGGATTGAAGGGGGTGGCTGATCATATTCATTCTTTAGGATTAAAAGCCGGCATTTATTCGGATGCGGGAAGCAATACTTGTGGTTCTATCTGGGATAAAGATATGAACGGAATAGGTTCCGGTTTGTATGGACATGAATTTCAGGATGCCACGTTGTATTTTAAAGAGTGGGGATTTGATTTTATCAAAATTGATTATTGCGGAGCCGGTCAGGAATTGAATTTGGAAGAGGAAAAGCGATATACAGAGATTCGTCAGGCTATAGATAATCTGGGTTGCGGACATGTTTCTATTAATATCTGTCGATGGGCTTTCCCGGGTACTTGGGCTAGAAACATTGCTCGTTCATGGCGAATCAGTGCGGATATCCGTCCGGAGTGGGGATCAGTAAGTATATTATCAATAAAAATCTTTATCTGTCTGCCTATGCGGGAGAAGGTCATTATAATGATATGGATATGTTGGAAATAGGCCGGGGGCTAAAGCCTGAAGAGGAAGAGGTGCATTTTGGAATGTGGTGCATCATGAGTTCACCTTTGTTGATAGGATGTGATCTGACAACCATTCCGGAGGCGTCATTAAAACTGTTGAAAAATAAAGAATTGATAGCTTTGAACCAAGACCCTTTAGGATTACAGGCATACGTAGTTCAGCATGAAAATGAAGGGTATGTGTTGGTGAAAGATATAGAACGGAAGCGTGGTAATGTACGTGCGGTTGCTTTATACAATCCTTCGGACACGATTTGTAACTTTACAGTTCCGATGAATATTTTGGAATTAGGAGGAAAAGTTAAGGTACGAGACCTGATGAAACAGCAGGATTTACCGGAGATAAAAGGGGGTGTTCTGAATCGGGAATTGCCTCCATAGTGTGCTGATTTTACGTATGGAGTCCGAAAAGAGGTTGGAACCGACTGTTTATGAAGCGGAATGGGCTTATCTGCCTTGTTTCAATGATTTGGGAAAGACTCCGAAAAGCATCGTATATGTTCCGTTACATGAAGCATCCGGAGGCATGAAGGTAAGCTATCTGGGAGGGCGAAAAGAGAATTTTGCAGAATGGAAAGAGGTGTACAGTGAGCAAGGCGGTAAATACGAAATGACTATCGCTATGTGCCTAAAGCAGACCGTAAGCTGGAAGTCTGTGTGAATAATGAAAAAAGGATTCTTCTTGATTCGCTGTCGGCGGATGAAACTCAAAAAATAGCTTCGATTACTGTTCCGGTGCATTTGAAAGCAGGGTATAATAAGGTACGTATGGGAAGTTCATTTTGCTGGGCTCCGGATATTGACTGTTTTACTTTGACAAAAGTAAGTGAGTAAGCTGAGAAGATCTATCCTCTTGAAGTACTACTTTGATAAAGAGTAAGAATATGAGTGTAACAGATGTCACCCGTGAGGAATTGTGGGCAAAGCAACATTTGTCTTGCAAAAACATAGATTATGCAGTATGGGAACGGGATAAATCCATGCTCCGGAAGTTATCTAGAATCAATGGCGGCTGTTCTTTCGTGGTGGATGTATATAAAGGATGTTATGCGTATGCTTCTACGGGTTTTGTCGATTGGTTGGGGTATGACAGGCACAAGATAGAAACATTGGAAAAACAGGGTGATTATCTGGAGTCGCGTATTCATCCGCATGATCGTTCCCTATTGGAAGACTTGCAAGTCAGGCTGGGGAAGTTCATTTATAACCAGCCTTTGGAACATCGGAATGACTATTGTAATGTATATAGTTTTCGTATACTCAATGCTCGTGGTAACTATGTGCGTGTAACAAGCAGGCATCAAGTTTTGGAACAGAGCCATGACGGAAAAGCATGGCTCATTATAGGGAATATGAGTATGGCCCCCGGTCAGAAAGAATCAGAACAGGTGGAATGTACTGTTCTGAATCTGAGAAATGGAGAAATGTTTTCACCCGGTGTGGTGATAATGAATCCGGTTGTCAGTCTTACCGGACGTGAAATGGAGATATTACGCCTCATCCAACGAGGATTCTTAAGCAAAGAAATTGCCGATAAATTATGTATCAGTATTCATACCGTCCATATTCACCGGCAAAATCTGTTGCGTAAGCTGGGAGTACACAACTCTTTGGAGCGATACGCCTGGGACAGGAGTCGGGGCTGTTAAGCTGATTGCCCGATTTCATCGGGTTAAGGCATCCATTCCACTACTCCCGTAATAGGATGCTGCTTTCTCCATTCCTTAAATCCGCTATAATCCCGTACCCCATCTCGGAGGACTGCCTGATAATATTCCACTCCGATAATCTTCTCGGTTTCCGGTGTCTCATATTTTAACCTTAGAATAGTTTCCCGTATTTCATCGGTCATAATTTCCGAAATGCGTTGGGCTACCTTTTCAAAATAACCGTCATAACGTGAACCTTCCCGGATGTGAATCATATCCATCTGCCAAAGTTCGTTTTCTTCATTCTGATACCATGCATGCCATTCAATACAGGCTTCAGAGGTATGCAGTAGATTGGCACATTCTATTCTTTTGATAGACGGATTCTCTGCTAGTCTGGCCATTGCCAGAAAACTGTCCGCTAGGTTCAAGGGTGATGAATAAATATGGAAATCAATGTCCCTATGTTTCATCAGTAACCCTGTTCTGAGTGAACCTACCAGATTAATTTTTGCACCGGCATCTTCCCATATCTGGATGATGTTCGTGTTTTTGATAACTTGCCAGGCTTTCTCCTGATTCTGTTTGGCAATGTCGAAAATATTCATACGCTATCTTTTATGGTGAGTTTGCAAAAGTAGAGAAAAGCTTTCAAACTGAAGATAGTTATAAATAACTATTTATTGCCGGAATGAATCGGGAGAAAGGGTGTGGCAAGGAACTTAGTAATGCTTCCTTTTCAAGTAAATGACAGATTGTATTCCTAACATGATGACAAACAGATATTCTGTTGTCATATATACGCTAGAGGTGCATATATACAGTGGCTCAGCCAGTAAAGATAAAGAAGATATACCATAATGGTAACCATTTGAAAGATAAAGGCAATTTTTTGTCTTTCCGGTTCCAGTGACAGCACTGATGTAAACATATCCGGGCACTGCGAATACATAATTAAACAGCATAACGATGAAAGGGGGGACAGTGTGTTGCACCAGTGTTTCATTGTTGGTGTAAAATCTGATAATCCAATAATTACAAAGCAATGCGATTCCTACCAGTGGAAGACCGATGGCATATCCCATTTTGATGATTTTGTGGCAGATAGGAAAAACACCTTTTCGTTGTCCAGCTCCTACAAGATTGCTTACTAAGGAACTATTGGTGGTTCCTAAAGAACTGACAATCACAAAAAAGAGGGTGGAAACGCTGCGGGTAATGTTGGATACGGCCAGTTCCATCTTTCCTAAATGTTCGATGGCGACGAAGAACAGGAACCATGGCGCCATGCTGATAAAAGAATGCAGCATGCTCCATACGGACAGGTAAAACAGTCTTTTCAATAGTTTTCCATCAACTACCGGTTGTAGTCCATATTTGTTTTTATCAATCTTTCTCCACATATAGATAAGGAGAATGATTAAAGATACCATTTCTGCCAGCGTTGAGGCTATTGCCGATCCTGCTATCCCAAACTTTAAGGTAAATATCAATAGATAATTGAAAGGAATGTTGATAAGTACGGCTGCTATTGCAGACCAAGATAAGGTCCTGGTCTTTGTTATTCCCACAAAAAAAGCCCGGAGTGCCAGAAAGGGAAATGAAAATAAAAGTCCGAAACTGCGCCAGTCCAGATAGTCCGTTATGGCCTGATAGATTTCCGGTGAGGTAATTAATTGTTTCAAAAGGAAGGGAGAAAGGCCCTGTATCAACAAATATAAAGAGAGCGCTAGTCCGGAAAGGAAAAAGAGTCCTTGAAAGAAGGTACGTCCTGTCTCGGCATAGTTCTGTTCTCCATTCCTGCAGGCAATCATGACTTGCAGCCCTATGCTGAAACCGAAGCCTAGCATATAAGTTACCAGATAATATATTCCTGCTAAGCAGATGCGCCAAGTTCCACTTCACCGACATGGCCCAGAAAGACGGCATCGGTAATATTGATTAATTGCTCCATTAAAACGCTCATCATTATGGGAAAGTTGATGAGCCATATTTGTCTATATGTATAATTCATTGTTTAACTTAATGTATACACCATGCTTATGCACTTATCGGTTTGGGGATGGTGCATAATCTGTATGAATTGATAATAGGGGTATAAAACTCTGTAACGAATCTTGTTTAAGATCCGTCAGAATAGCTGAATAGCTTGGGGAGGTAGTGCTATTTGTTGAATGTAGCTATATACAGAGTTGATGTTTCATTAGTTAAACAATTGTGTTTTGCAGGTTAAATCAAATCTCCTGGTTCGGCATAAATTTTGTATTCGCTCTCTAGTCCCTTGAAATCTTTTCTGAGGAGTACAATTTTAGCTTTGGGGGTAAGCCAAATGTTTAGTGGAATGGCATTCTCTTCTTGAAATGAAAATATAGTGCTGAATTCTTTTCTCAAAGATTCGTCTGAGGTTGCGGTATAATTAGGTAATGAGAAAAATGAATTTATGTAGTCATACAGTATCTGTTTACTTTTTATAGATCCCCCTTTTTCATATTTCTCACTTCTAGCATACAGCACAACAGATGGAATACCTTGATGGATATGAGTCTGTGTACTCAGATGATATTCGTCTAGATTATTTGCATAGCCTGTGATAAAACTGGAGTCGGTTACGTCTTTCCAATTGAAAGCTAGGAAATCTTTTTTATTTGTGATATCAATGGATATTGTATCACTACTATAGATTATTTCATTGTTTTTGTAACCTAGCAGATAAGTCTTGTATGTGCCGGGTGAGTAATAAACATGTGCCCATTTGAAGAATGTTGTTTCCACATATCTGGCGTAATTTGAATGACTGAATACTTTAAAACTATTTGGGGAATGAGATGATTTCCACACTATGGAATCATACACTTCGCTTAAACAAGGTGCATCTTTACCAAAATCAAAAGATTGGTAGAACACAATAGGAGCAAATATGTTTTGAGAACTTTTTTCTGCTTCTAATATAATTTTTATGTCTTTATTTTCTGTTTCTTTATTTTTGTCACCATCCATATCGGCCTCTTCTTTGGAGCAAGACAAAGCAAAGAAGGTAAGTAGCAAACAGTAGAATCTCTTTTTCATATTGTTTCTGAGGCTTGGTAAATAGTTCTGTTTGTAATGTCGAAAACAAAGTTAGCAAATATATTTGATAATCTTAGCTCTATATCCTATATTTTATTTCAGACTGATGATTTGATAATCAAAATTGGTAAAAAAGAGACATTTACAGAGACTCGAAAGGTTCCTGCACATACCTCATATACTCCTCATAGTCTATATACCTTCCACCCATTGACTTTAAGTGTGGTGTCTCAAATTGACAATCTATCAAGGTCCCTCCCAATTCTTGAAATGTTTGTGCCAGATAGATAAGCGCTAGTTTCGACGCATTAGGAACCAAAGAAAACATACTTCACCAAAAAACACTTTCCCAAAGTGACTCCATAGAGCCCGCCGACCAGGCAAGATTCTTCCCATACTTCCACACTGGCTGCAAAACCTTGTTCATGCAGGCGGGTGTAGGCTTTCATGATATCCTCTCCCAACATGCTCCCGCTTCTTTCATCCGCAGATTACCGCAAGTTTGAATCACTTCATGAAATGCCTGGTTAAAACTAACTCCGTATCGTCCTTTGTTCATAAGGGTACGCATGGAGTGGGAAATGTGAATCTCGTTAGGGAAAATCACAAATCGTTTCAGGGGACACCACCATTGTATCTGTTTCTCACGGAAAGCATACCAGGGAAATATGCCATTGGAATAGGCAAGGATGAGGCGGTCTACAGAGAGGTCACCACCCACAGCCAATAGTCCGTCCGGCTCGCCATAGTAAGGGTTGGGGAAAACAAGTTTTTGAGTTAGTTGAAAGACCATAATGTTTTTTATTTGTGTGATTCACATACAGTCTCCTGTAGGGGCTGACTCGTATGTCTGCCCCTACGGAGGAGTTACTGGTTTCATTTAGGCTTGTTGCTTTTTGAGTACTTGCAAGCTCAATTGTCCGTTCTCTGCTGTCACTTCCACTTTGCCTCCCGTTTTTAATGTTCCGAATAGAATTTCACGCATAAGCAGTGGTTTCAGATGCGAGGCAATTGCCCTGTCCATTTCTCTGGCCCCATATTCTTTGGTAAAACCTAGCTTCAGCAGATGTTTATAGGCTTCCAGGCTGAGTTCCATTTCTACATGACGCGCCGACAGCTTGTTTCTCAGTTCGCCGAGCTTTTTGTTTAGGATGAGAGAAGCCATTCCGTAATCCATATCATGGAAAACAACTGTTGCAGATAACCGGTTGATGAATTCAGGCTTGAAAGTTTTCTTAACTTGTTTCAACATTGCCTCTCCAGCAGCAACCTGTCCGCCGAAACCTATAGAGGCTTGGTGCGCGAATTGCGCTCCGGCATTGGAGGTCATGATAAGTATCACATGACGGCAGTCCGCTTTTCGTCCTTTGTTATCCGTCAGTATGGCATAGTCCATAACTTGCAGCAGAATATTGAACACATCGGGATGTGCTTTCTCGATTTCGTCAAGCAGTAACACACAATTGGGAGTTTTGCGGATAGCATCTGTCAGCAGTCCACCGTCTTCATAACCTACATATCCGGCAGGTGAGCCGATGAGTTTGGCCACTGTATGCTTTTCCGTATATTCGCTCATGTCAAAGCGTTGCAGGGCGATACCTAGTTCGGAAGCCAATACTTTGGCTACCTCTGTCTTTCCCACACCGGTGGGGCCGACGAAGAGAAGGCTTGCCAGTGGTTTGTTTTCGTCCAGTAGCCCGGCTTTGGCCATTTGTACGGCTTCCACCACTTGGCAGACAGCTTCTTCCTGACCGTATATCTTTGCACTGATGCGTTCATGCAAGGTTTCTAATGTGGCATTGTCTTCTTCCTTCATGGCAAGTACATCCACTTTACAGATACGTGCCAGTATATCGGTTATCAATGCTTTGTCCACCGTTTGTTTTTCTGTATCTGTGGGGTGGATCTCACGATAAGCACCGGCTTCGTCTACCAGGTCTATGGCCTTGTCGGGCAAGAAACGGTCGCTGATGTACCGTGCGGCGGCTGTAACGGCATACGCTATCACTCCTTCTTCATAAATCACTCCGTGGAACGTTTCGTATTTTTCTTTTAACCCTTCCACTATGTGGATGGTTTCCTCGATTCCCGGTTCTTGTATGTCAATCTGTTGGAAACGCCGTACTAATCCTCTGCTACGCGAAAAATAGCGGTTGAATTCTTCGTAAGTAGTGGAGCCGATAAATCGGATCTCTCCTCCTTCCAGATAAGGCTTGAGCATATTAGAGGCATCCATCGAACCGTCTCCCGTCCGTCCGGCGCCTATCAGGTTATGTATTTCATCTATATATACGATGGCGTGTCCTTCTTTCCGTATTCCTTCCATAATGGCTTTCAGCCTTTTCTCGAACTCACCCCGATATTGTGTACCGGCCAATAAGTTGCCTAAATCCAGCTCGTAGATACGACAACCTGTGAGACGTTCGGGAACATTGCCTGCTTCTATACGTGCGGCCAGTCCGTAGGCCAGTGCGGTTTTTCCCACTCCCGGTTCGCCCACGTGCAGAGGATTGTTCTTTTCTTTGCGGCAGAGAACCTGAATGGTGCGTTCCAATTCCACATCCCTGCCTATAAGCGGATTCCGGTCTTGCAGGCCCTCGTTGAGGCAGGTAACATAGTTACGCCAAGGCTCGCTTTTCTCTTGCTCAGAGGAAGTTTCCTCTTGAAACTGATTCATGTGCTCGTAATTTGAAATGAGGGTGCTGAGGAATTCCGGCATATCTTCGCCCACTGTTTTTTTTAACAGATAGCCAGCCCATGAATCTTCCAGTTGAAGCATTCCTTGTACCAGATGAGGAACATCCATTTCTTCTGCGCTTGAATGGCTGATTGTCATATAGGCATATTGCAGCAGCTCGGAGAGTTGACCTGAAATTTCCAATTCATATTCTATTTCTTGAGGAACTCGTTCCACTTCTTTTGACAGATATTCGGAAATGGACTGGGACAGTTCTTCCGGGGTACAAAAACACTCTGCCAATGCTTTTTGAAAAGGAACTTGTTTCAGCAATGCGCTCAATAAGTGTTCGGGCGTGATAAATTCATGCCGATATTGCATCGCTTGGCTCTGCGCAGAAGCGAAAGCGTAGTTCACCGAATCGGTATTTGGTATATCCATATCTTATTCTTGATTTTTTATTCTTCTTCCGGTGTAACCGTGAGTCGGAGAGGGAATCCCTCTTCACGAGCCATACGGGTGGCTTTTTGTACTTTTGACCGGGCGATATCATACGTATAGATGCCTACTACGGCCGATTCACTTTTATGTACCTGCATCATCAAGCTTCTGCTTCCATCGTTGATTTGAAAAAAACGGTAGTTAATATCTTTACAACAAATTCCATTGTAGTAAAGTCGTCATTGAAAATGATAACTTTGAAGCGTCGCGGCTCGTGAAGGTCTATACGTTCTTTTTTCTTTATAAGATGATTGTTGTTGTTCCATATTGGTATTTGTCATACGTACTTATGGCACAAAGGTAGGGAAAGTATTGGAAAGGTAGGGTAGGGAAGAGATGAATTTTGTCTCCCAAAGTAGCTAGAATGGCGAACTTCACAAAACTCATAACCATACCATGGATTGCATTGAAAGATTTGTATCATTCATAAATGGTATCACTAATAAAAAAGGGCAGAAACAATGCTATTATAAATAAAAAGAACAGAATATCACTCTTTTTCATAGATAGAAATGTGTTTTTCATTAATATTTGCGACAAACATACGAAAAAACTTCTAACTTCCTAACCAAACAACAATTTAAATTCGAGGTGTGAAGGATGGCAAATAAGATTGCTTCCGGGCAATTTTATGTATAATATGGTCTGTGATTAATAATTCGACGGCTCTTTATTTGTTATCTAGCCATAATCTTTTATCTTTGTTTCCCGTCATGGAATAAAGTAAAAAGGTTATTATGAAAACAAGAGGATGGATTTTAACTGTAATTTGTAGTATGTTGTTATTGGTGGCGGGTATCACTTTTGCATCAATGGTGCTTGTCGGGCAACCGGCTTTGGCAAACGAATCATTGTGGTGGTGGATCTTGATAAATCTTGGTGTGATGGTTTTATTATTCGGGTACGGCGTGAAGCGGGGAATCCAGATATTGCGTATCTTCAGCATACCGAAAAGCAAACTGACACGGGAACCAGGTGTCGTGGTTTGTGATTATAATATCAGCCTGAAAAAGTATGCTTTGTATAAATTGTGGGACATCCGTCATTTCAGTTTTTCTTTGTTGTTTATCATTTATATTTGTATTGCATTGTGTACAGGGCACTATATTGTTCCCGAAGAGCAAAGCCTGTTCAGCCCACTGCTGATTTGGTTCTTGTGTCTTATCTATATCTTGATTATGCTGCCTGTCAGACTAAATAAAATTTATAAGCGGAGTATTGCAGGGCAGACTTGGGTGGAAATAACTCCGGAAGGGTTGACATATGACAAGGCGAAACTGAAACAGACATTCCCTTGGGAAGAGATAGCAGGTATAGCTCTTTATAAGACCTATTGCTTTCTGTATGATAAAAGAGGCGGTGAATTTTTGATTGTAACTTCGGATGAAAAGGTGAAAGAATCCCTTCTTTACTATTTAAATACGAAAAAATAATGAATTAAAGCTAAGTGTTTTTCATAATAAGGTTGTTCGTATTATTATAATGTGTATTTTTGTAACAAAGTAATAATGAAAAACTCTTAAGTATGAAAACACCTGTTCTCGCGCTATTCATTTCTTTAGTGGCATTTGGAGCCTGTGTGTCCAATAAACAAACCCAGCCGTCAACCGATTATACCCAATTGGTGAATCCGTTTATCGGAACCGATTTTACCGGCAATACTTATCCGGGAGCGCAAGCGCCTTTCGGAATGGTACAACTTAGTCCGGATAACGGCTTGCCCGGATGGGACCGTATTTCCGGCTATTTTTATCCGGACAGTACGATTGCCGGATTCAGTCATACCCATTTGTCGGGGACGGGAGCCGGAGACTTGTATGATATCTCTTTTATGCCTGTTACTTTGCCTTATCAGGAAGCGGAAGCTCCTTTAGGCATCTATTCCAAATTCTCTCATGCGGATGAAGAGGCTTCAGCAGGTTACTATCGCGTGTTGCTGAAAGATTATGATATCAATGTGGAATTAACTGCTACAGAGCGTTGCGGCATCCAGCGTTATACATTTCCTGAAGGAGAGTCGGCTGTCTTTCTGAATCTGAAGAAAGCGATGAATTGGGATTTTACCAATGATTCTTATATTGAAATAATTGACTCATGCACTATTCAGGGATATCGTTTTTCTGAAGGATGGGCAAGAGACCAGCATGTGTATTTTCGTACTCGTTTCTCCAAACCGTTTGCTTCGGTAGAGATGGATACTACTGCCATTACTTTGAAAGGTAAACGTGTAGGTACGGCTTATATCGCCCGCTTTAATTTTGATACGGAAAAAGGAGAACAGATTGTTCTGAGTACTGCTCTTTCGGGAGTGAGCATGGAAGGTGCCGCTAAAAACATGGCGGCTGAGGCACCTCACAATGATTTCGATAAATATTTGGCTGAAACTAAAGATAATTGGAACCGCCAGCTAGGAAAAATAGAAATAACAGGTGACAACAAGGACGATAAGGTCAATTTCTATACAGCATTGTATCATACTATGATTGCCCCGACTATTTACAGTGATGTGGACGGGTCTTATTATGGTCCCGATAAGAAAATTCATCAGACGGATGGTTGGGTGAATTATGGAACCTTTTCATTGTGGGATACTTATCGTGCCGCACATCCGTTATTTACTTATACGGAACCTCAACGTGTCAATGATATGGTGAAATCATTCATTGCTTTTTATGAACAGAACGGACGTTTGCCGGTATGGAACTTTTGGGGAAGTGAGACTGATATGATGATTGGCTACCATGCTGTGCCTGTTATTGTTGATGCTTATTTGAAAGGTATTGGTGATTTTGATGCTGAGAAGGCATTGGAGGCTTGTGTGACTACTGCTAATTTGGATAATTATCGCGGCATTGGTCTGTATAAAAAGTTAGGATATATACCTTATAATATAAAGGATGAATATAATGCGGAAAATTGGTCGCTTTCCAAGACATTAGAATATGCTTTTGATGATTATTGCATAGCCGAAATGGCCCGGAAGATGGGGAGGACTCAATTAGCGGACGAATTCTACAAGCGTTCTCAGAATTATCGCAATGTGTTCAATCCGGCATCAAGCTTCATGCAGCCGATAGATGATAAAGGAATATTCCAACCTAATTTCAGCCCGGATGACTACACTGCCCATATTTGTGAAAGTAATGGTTGGCAGTACTTTTGGTCTGTACAGCAGGATATTAAGGGGTTAATTGCCTTGACTGGTGGTAAGGATCGTTTTACAGAAAAGTTGGATAGTATGTTTACTTATATCCCGGCTAGTAATGCAGATTTGCCTCTTTTCAGTACAGGTATGATTGGTCAGTATGCTCATGGTAATGAGCCTAGCCATCATGTGATTTATCTATATAATAAGGTACGTCAGCCTTGGAAAACTCAGAAGTATGCGGCGCAGGTCATGCATGACCTTTATTTCAATGCACCTGCCGGACTGTGTGGTAATGAGGATTGTGGACAGATGTCTGCTTGGTATGTATTCAGTGCTATGGGATTTTATCCTGTCAATCCGGTAAGTGGTGAATATGAGATTGGTACGCCGTTGTTCTCCGAAATACAGATGCATTTGGATAATGGAAAAACGTTCACAGTACTGGCCCCTGGAGTAAGTCGTGAAAATATCTATATCCAGTCGGTGAAAGTAAATGGGCAACCATACGATAAGAGCTATATCACACACCGGCAAATAATGGACGGTGCTACTGTAGAATTTGAAATGGGTCCGGAACCGGGAAATATTTGGTATAGATAATAATTGGTTCAACTTATTAAGAATTGTACAGGAGGTGAGTTAAAAGTGATATTTGTTGTTATCGTTTTGCTGTAGAGGCGGGTTGAATCTGCGTGAAAATTGTATGATGAGCGGAAGCTTTCTACCCCTGCAGTGGATGATTGGATCGTTATTTGGAACATTGGCTCCCTCCTCATACAAAGGTGAATTATATAATATGAACGAGGAACTTGATGACACCTATAAGGCCGTCTTTCGTCAATGCTATCCTAAGCTGTTGTTTTATGCGACACGGCTGGTCGGTACCGAAGAAGCCGAAGATGTAGTGCAAGATGTTTTTGTGGAGTTGTGGAGGCGGAGAGATTCAGTCGTCATAGGAGAGCAGATTTTAGCTTTCCTTTATCGTTCTGTATATACCAAGGCTATAAATTTATTGAAGCATCAGGTTATAGAGAACAACTACAGTGCGGCAATGATAGAAATCTATGAACGAAAATTGCAATATTACCAGCCGGATCATGCTGAAGTTATTAAAAAGATAGAGAATCAGGAATTACGTCAGGAAATTTTTGAAGCGATTAATGAATTGCCGGATAAATGTAAGGAGGTGTTCAAACTGAGTTATCTTCATGATATGAAAAACAAGGAAATTGCTGATACTCTTGGTATTTCTTTACGTACCGTAGAGGCACATATGTATAAGGCCTTGAAATTTTTGCGCGAACGTCTCAGCCATTTATTATTGTCATTGATTATATTTTCAGCAAAACTGCTAAGTGTTTTTACAAGTTGAATTGTTTACTATATGAATAGGGAAAAAGATGAGTAAACTTAACGAAGATATTATTATCAGGTATTTGGAAAACCGATGCTCGGAGGAGGATTTTGTTCTTATCAATGAATGGATGAAAGAATCTGATGAGAATGCCGGAGAGTTATTCCGTATGGAGGAGATTTATCAGTTAGGTAAATTCCCCTTTGAGGAGGAAAATCTGGTAGCGAAGGCAGAGCGCAGGTTGGGTAGAAGATTGGAACAGGAAAATCAAAAGAGACAGGAGGTGTTCAAGCTTAAGAGTGTGTTGCGTTATGCAGCTGCTATAGTGGGCGTGATAGTGCTGGCTGCGGGATTGGCCTATTGGTTCCGGAATAAAGCGGAGGAATTGGTGGTAGCATCGGCTGCTCATGGACAAGTGCGTGAGATGTTGTTGCCTGACGGGACAAAAGTATGGTTGAACCAGTCGTCTGTTTTAAAATATCCGCGTGCTTTTGAAGGAAAAGAACGTCATGTATATCTGGATGGGGAGGCTTATTTTGAAGTGGCACGTAATCATGAGAAACCTTTTACGGTAAAAAGCCAGGCAATGGATGTCAGGGTCTTGGGAACCTCTTTCAATATAAAATGCCGTCCGGATAACAGTTTTGCTGAAACGACTCTGGTAGAGGGGGAAGTTGAGGTAAAAGATAAATCAGATAAAGGCAGAATTACTTTGTTACCGGGACAAAAGGCTGTTTTAAACAGGGTGACAGGGCGGATGCAGGTAAAACAGGTCGATCCCAAGATGGAGATAGTCTGGCATAATGATTTGATTCCATTTGAAAAATCATCTATTTTCCAGATTGCGGCAGCATTGGAACGGTTCTATGGGGTGAAGATTATCCTTTCACCGGATGTAGACAGTACCAATACTTATTCAGGAGTGCTGAAAAAGAAAGATAATATAGAGTCTGTGCTGAATTCTTTGCGTAACTCTATTCCTTTCAATTATAAGAAAGTAGATGATAACAATATATTTATCTCATCGGAAACGAAATAATTTTTAAATAAAGAACTATGAAAATCAACATGCTCTTAAGCGGCTGTCTTCTAGGGTTATTGTGTTTCACCGCATGTGATTCTGAGGGCAATGAAATGAATGATTACACCCATTATGTCAACTCTTTTATTGGTACAGGAGGCCATGGACATACCCATCCGGGTGCTATGGTTCCCCATGGCATGATACAGCCGGGACCAGATACTCGTATTGACGGTTGGGATTCCTGTTCCGGATATTATTATGAAGATACTACGATCAATGGCTTTGCCCATACACGTCTTAGTGGTACCGGGTGTGCGGATTTCGGAGATTTCCTGTTGATGCCGACTGTAGGTGTGCAACGCACTGATTTTTTGGGAACAGAAAGCCAGAAGCGTCCTTTCGCATCGGCTTTTTCTCATGAAAGGAACATGCCGAACCGGGATATTATTCTGTCTTCCTGGATACATACGGGGTAAAAGCCGAACTGACCTCAACAGAGCGTGCGGCAATGCATCGGTATACTTTCCCGGAAAGTAAGGAGTCAGGATTTATCTTGGATATGGACTATAATATTCAGCAACAAATCAATCAGGTCATGGAAGTGGAGGCTGTGAATGATACTGTGTTGCGGGGGCGCAAACGCAGTGCCTATTGGGCATACCGGCAGGATCTTTATTTTTATGCCGTATTTTCCAAACCCTTCACGTATACTTTGTACACGGATACTGTTCAGGAAAATGACAAACAGATTCCTGTATGCAAAATGCTTTTGCATTTTGAAACGGCGAAAGACGAACAAGTGCTGGCTAAGTTCTCTATCTCTTCTGTTGATGCGGAAGGTGCTTATAAGAACCTCCAGGCTGAGATGCCCGGTTGGAATTTTGATGGAGTGCGTGCCGATGCTAAGAAGAAATGGAATGAATGCCTGTCAAAGATTGCAGTCAAAACCAATAATGAAGACCAGCGTGCCATTTTCTATACGGCTATGTATCATGCTTTCCTAAGTCCCAATCTGTTTACTGATGTAGACGGGCGTTACTTGGGAATGGATTTGAAAGTGCATACCACCGACATGAAACATCCGGTTTATACCATTTTCTCTTTGTGGGATACTTTCCGTGCGTTACATCCGTTACTGACTATTGTCGATCCTCAGTTGAATACGGAATTTATCCGTTCATTGATAAAGAAGCATCAAGAAGGTGGTATTTTCCCGAAATGGGATTGTGTATCCAATTATACCGGAACGATGGTAGGGTATCATGCGGCTTCGTTGGTAGCCGATTCTTATGTGAAGGGATATCGCGATTTTGATGTGCAGGAAGCTTACAAGGCATGTTTGCGTGCGGCGGAATATGATACGACCGGTATTGTCGCTCCCAGTTGGCTGATTCCTTATGTAATGCCTAAAGCTCGTTACTATAAGAATACCCTTGGCTATATCCCGTGTGATCGTGAGAATGAATCGGTTGCGAAAGCGTTGGAATATGCATACGATGACTGGTGTATTTCCGTGTTGGCAGACAGCCTGGGAGATACTGAAACCAAGGAGAAATATGCCCGTTTTGCGGATGCGTACGAATTTTATTTTGATCCTGCCACCCGTTTCATGCGCGGATTGGATAGTAAAGGTGAATGGCGTACCCCGTTCAATCCCCGTTCTTCCAATCACCGTAATGATGATTATTGTGAAGGAACTGCATGGCAGTGGACTTGGTTTGTTCCGCATGATATTCCGGGATTGGTGAAGTTGATGGGTGGAGAGGATGCTTTCGTTGGAAAGCTGGATTCTTTGTTTACGGTTTCTTCCCAGTTGGAAGGAGAGGCTACCTCTGCTGATATCACAGGACTGATAGGCCAGTATGCGCATGGCAATGAGCCGAGTCATCACATTACTCACATGTATAACTATGTAAATCGTCCATGGCGTACTCAGGAATTGGTTGACAGTGTGCTGCATAACCAGTATTTCAATGCTCCTGATGGCTTGTCGGGTAATGAAGATTGCGGTCAGATGTCTGCATGGTATATTTTGAACTCCATGGGCTTCTATCAGGTATGTCCCGGCAAGCCGGTTTATTCTATCGGACGTCCGTTGTTTGAGGAGGTGACGATTAATCTGCCCGACCGCAAGACTTCGTTATCCGTACCCACAACAACTCGAAGACCAATAAGTACATTGAGTCGGTTCTGTTGAACGGAAAACCACTGGATGTTCCTTTCTTTACCCATAATGACATAGTACGTGGGGGAACGATGGAGATTACCATGAGCTCCGTACCGACGGAATGGGGAAAACATAAGTAGAATTAAAAAGTATAACTTAACCCAAATAACAATATCATGAAAAAATTATTTCTATCAGTTGCAGTCCTGTGTGTTACACTGTTTGTGCAGGCAAAGGATTATGCAGACTATGTGAGTCCGTTGGTAGGTACACAGTCTTCCTTTGAACTCTCTACAGGAAATACTTATCCTGCCATATCCCGTCCATGGGGTATGAATTTCTGGACTCCCCAGACAGGAAAGATGGGGGACGGATGGCAGTATGTCTATACGGCTAATAAAATCCGTGGTTTCAAACAAACCCATCAGCCAGTCCGTGGATTAATGACTATGGTCAATTTTCCATCATGCCCGTAACTGGAAAACCGGAATTTGAGGAGGACAAGCGTGCAAGTTGGTTCTCTCATAAAGCTGAAATTGCAAAACCTTATTATTATAAGGTTTATTTGGCAGAACATGATGTGGTGACTGAAATGGTTCCTACGGAACGTGCCGTTATGTTCCGCTTTACTTTTCCTGAAAATGACTCATACGTAGTGGTTGATGCTTTTGATCGTGGCTCATCTATCAAGGTGATTCCCGGAGAAAACAAAATTGTGGCTATACCACTCGCAACAGTGGTGGTGTTCCTGCCAACTTCAAGAATTATTTCGTTATTGAGTTTGATAAGCCGTTTACTTATGAGGCTACGTTCTCTAACGATGTACAGCCTGAAAAACCGGACGGCAGTGTTCCTGTAACCTTGAAAGAAGGTAAACTGGAGCAGACTGATTTCCATACCGGAGCCGTTATCGGTTTCAAGACAAAGAAAGGCGAAGTAGTTCATGCCCGTGTCGCTTCTTCATTCATCAGTCCTGAACAAGCAATTCAGAATCTGAAGGAATTGGGTGGAGACAGTTTTGAAGTATTGGTACAGAAAGGTAAAGATGCCTGGAATGAGGTCTTAGGTAAAGTAGAAGTGGAAGGTGGAACATTGGATCAATACCGTACTTTCTATTCCTGCTTGTACCGTTCCTTGTTGTTCCCGCGTAAATTCTATGAACTGGATGCCAATGGGCAGCCTGTTCATTACAGTCCTTACAATGGGGAAACATTGCCGGGATATATGTATACGGATACAGGATTCTGGGATACATTCCGTTGCTTGTTCCCTTTCTTGAACCTGATGTATCCTTCGGTAAATCAGGAAATACAGGAAGGTTTGATTAATACTTATAAGGAAAGCGGCTTTTTCCCCGAATGGGCCAGCCCCGGTCATCGTGGTTGCATGGTCGGCAATAATTCAGCTTCTATCTTGGTCGATGCTTATCTGAAAGGAGTACGTGTGGAAGATGTGGAAACATTATACAAAGGACTGATTCATGGAACGGAAGCTGTACATCCTGAAGTTTCTTCTACCGGACGTCTGGGATATGAATATTATAACAAGCTGGGCTATGTGCCTTGTGATGTGAAGATTCATGAGAATGCAGCCCGTACATTGGAATATGCATACGATGACTGGTGTATTTATCAGCTGGCGAAAGAATTGAAACGTCCGAAGAAGGAAATCGCACTCTTTGCCAAGCGTGCCATGAATTACAAGAACCTGTTTGATTCGGAAAGCAAGCTGATGCGCGGCAAGCAGAAGGACGGCAAATTCGCTCCTAAATTCTCACCGTTGAAGTGGGGAGGTGACTTTACGGAAGGAAACAGCTGGCACTATTCTTGGTCTGTATTCCATGATCCCCAAGGCTTGATTGACTTGATGGGAGGTAAGGAAATGTTCGTTACCATGCTTGATTCTGTCTTTTCGGTTCCCCCTATCTTTGATGATAGCTATTATGGACAGGTGATTCATGAAATCCGTGAAATGACAGTTATGAATATGGGTAACTATGCACATGGAAACCAGCCCATTCAGCACATGATTTATATGTATGATTATGCGGGTCAGCCTTGGAAAGCCCAATATTGGTTGCGTGAGGTGATGAACCGTATGTATACAGCCGGACCTGACGGATATTGCGGTGACGAGGATAATGGACAGACTTCGGCATGGTATGTATTCTCTGCATTAGGATTCTATCCGGTATGTCCCGGTACAGATGAATATATTCTGGGTGCTCCGTTGTTCAAGAAAGCGACACTGCATTTTGAAAACGGAAAGAACTTGGTAATAACCGCACCGGATAACAGCGATACCAACCGATATGTAGATGAAATGCGTGTAAACGGTACTGTTTATACCAAGAATTATTTGAAACACAATGAATTGTTACAAGGTGGTGTTATCGATTTCAAGATGACCGACCGTCCGAATATGCAACGTGGAACACAAGAAAGTGATTTGCCTTATTCATTTTCAAAGGACGAAACAATGAAATAAAAGTTTCACCATGCATTTCTCTCTTGTAAAGAGAGGTTGGAGGGGGATGTTCTCTTTTGGCAGCATTGCAAGAGTACATCCCCTTTTTGTTTTTAAATATTTCTTCTATACGTCAAAGTCCGATGATATCACTACTTTTGCCTTTCCTCTGTTTTTTTCTAGAAAATTTAGAAAAAAGAACGAGATGGAGTAAGTGTTTTCTTTTAGCTGCCTGTTTTTATTCTCGAAAGGGGCATGAGAACCCCTTCACTGGAGAAAAATAAGTCAGTGTTAACTAATTTAATAAATTATGAAAGGCAATCAATTAATGAGAAAGCCCAAATTACTCAGGGCGCTTTTGATTCTTTTGTTTGTGGCTGCACCCATGCAATGGACTCGCGCACAAATTGTTCTTTCAACTCCCAAGACAACTCTTGGAGCGGTAATCAAGAACATCAAATCACAGTCTAACTATCAGTTTTTCTATGATGACAAACTGGCTGAAACGCCGGTGAATGCCATTGATGTAAAGAACGGTTCATTGCAGTCTGTACTTGATGCAGCTTTGCAAGGCAAGGGAATCACCTACAAGATAGAGGATAATATTGTCTATCTATCAGCACCCGGAGAACCTCAGACACCTCAACAGACAGGACAGGAGCATACAGTGACCGGAACAGTGTTGATGCGACAGGAGAGGCCTTGATTGGTGTAAACGTACAAGTGAAAGGAAACCCTACAGCCGGTACGATTACTGACTTTGAAGGTAACTATTCTTTGTCGGTTCCCGGAAATGGCGAGATTGTGTTCTCATACATTGGTTACCGTTCGGAAACATTGAAGCCCGATGGCAAGAATGTACTGAACGTAACCATGCAGGAAGACACACAGCAGATTGGCGAAGTGGTGGTAACCGCTTTGGGGATCAAACGTGAGAAGAAGATGTTGGGTTATGCGGTTCAGGAACTGAAAAGTGATGAACTGAACAAGACAGGTGACCCGTCTGTGACCAGTGCCTTGCAAGGTAAGGTGGCAGGTCTTCAGATGAATACTTCGGCTACAGGTTTAGGTGGTTCTACGAAAATCACCATTCGTGGTAACTCTTCTCTTACCGATAACAACCAGCCGTTATGGATTGTGGATGGCGTTCCTTTCAGCGACAACACTACATCCGACGCATCTCGTTATGGTGGTGTGGACCGTGGTAGCGCTTCCATGGACATTAATCCGGATGACATCGAGAGCATTTCGGTATTGAAAGGTCCGAATGCGGCTGCTCTTTACGGTTCGCGTGCAGGTAATGGCGTTATCTTGATTACGACAAAGAAAGGCAGTAAGAAAGATGGTTTCGGAATCCGTTATAGTGGTAACTTCACTTGGACAGCTATCGGCGAGACATTGGATATGCAACGCCGTTACGGACAAGGACATATTGATACAAAAGATGCCAAGACTGCGGTGTATGACAAAACGGATAGCGGAAGCTGGGGCCCGGTATTGGATGGAAGCATGAAAGAGGCTTGGAACGGAGAAACTTACGCTTACTCTAACTATGGGGATAAGTTGAAAGATTATTTTGATACCGGTTTCTCGCATACGCATAACGTATCTATCAGCAACGGTACAGAGAAATCACATTTCCGTACTTCTTTCGGATACTCAGATAATGACGGTGTATTCCCCACTGAAAGTTTGAGCCGTGTGAATGCCGACCTGAATGCAGGAACGGAATTGAACAAATGGGTGTCTATGGACGGAAAGATTTCTCTTTCACGTACAAAAGCCGATAACCGTCCACTGTATGGTGATTACGGTGCTATTTCCCAGTTGATGAGAATCCCTAACAACGTCCGTCTGGATGACTTGAAACAATATTCTGATGAAACTCATGCGCATGTGAACTGGACAGGACCTACTGCCAGTATCCGTAATCCTTATTATGTATTGCATCAGCGTCAGAATTCAGATGAACGCTGGCGTGCTTTCGGATATTATAGCATGAAAATCAATTTCACAGATTGGCTGCATCTGTCTGCCAAATACGCTTTTGACTACTACCGCACCAGAGTGCAAAGCACCAATGCGGGTGATGGTATCAATGGAGAAGCCAATACTTCCATGATTACGAATGACTCAATGGACCGTAGTGAAGAAAACTTCTTCGAGTCAAATGCTGAAGTCATTTTGATGGGTGACCGTCAGTTGACTGATAACTTCCGTCTGGGCTTCAATGTCGGTGGTAACTTTATGTACCAGCGTTCGGAAACTTTGGGTGTGGGCGTAGGTAATATGGTGGATAAAGGTAATTGGATGCTGAATGCGGCCAATTTGTTGAGAACCGGTAGTGAGGATGGTTACAAGCGTGCCATGAACTCAGTGTTCGGCTCTGTACAGATGGCATGGAAGGAATATCTGTCTTTGGATTTGACAGCTCGTAACGACTGGTCATCCACTCTTCCGTCAGGTAACAATTCTTTCTTCTATCCGTCTGCCAACCTCAGTTTCGTAGTTTCCGACTTTTTGCGCTCCATCGACAAACCGTTGCCAAGCTGGGGTGACATTTGCAAGCACGTCTGTCTGCCGCACAGGTAGGTAAGGACACAAGCCCTTATCAGTTATACAACACCTACTCTTTCAAATTCGATAATGGTGTATTGACTCCGACCAAGGATAATGTGAAGATGAACGATCAGTTGAAGCCTGAAATCGCGACCTCTTATGAAGCAGGTCTGGACATGAAGTTCTTGAACAACCGTCTGGGCTTTGACTTTACTTACTATTACAGCAAAACAAAGAACCAGATTATGAAAGTGCCCGCAGCAGCTCCCTGGAGTGGTGGCCAATGGGTAAACGCAGGTATGGTAACCAATCAAGGTGTAGAATTTATGTTGTATTCCACTCTGGTAGAAACAAAGGATTTCGCTTTTGATTTGAATGTGAATATGGCTCACAACGTATCGAAAGTAAAAGAACTGGCCCCGGAAGAAAATGTGAACTATATGTTCTTTAACGGTGATGGAAACTTCCCTGTAAAAGTAGGTACACGCGCCGGACACAAATTAGGCGAGATTTATGCTACATCGCTTTATAAGCGCAATGAAAACGGTGATATTATCGTAAATGAAAATGGTTTGCCCATGACTGTGACCAATGAGTCTGAATATGTGAACAAACCTATCGGTAATATCCAGCCTAAGCTGACCATGTCTGTATCTCCTACCTTTACTTATAAAGGGATTACACTGTCTGCACTGTTTGATATGAAATTCGGTGGTGATATTTTCTCTTATTCCGAGATGCTGGCTACCGGAAACGGCTTGGCTAAGCGTACCTTGAACCGTGGTGAGGAAAACAACTATATGATGGTATTCCCCGGTGTGACAGAATCAGGCGAGGTGAATACAAAACAGGTTTCCGCCTCAGAATACTACGGCTCATTGCAGGCTGAGGATTTCATCTACGATGCTTCATTCATTAAACTGAAAGAATTGTCAATCGGCTATTCATTCCCTTCATCTATGCTGAAGAAGACTCCTGTCAACTCGCTGAATGTTTCATTTGTAGCACGTAACTTGTGTTATCTGATGAAGCACACGCCGGGTACAAGCCCCGAAGGCGGCTATGACACTACGATGTTCTCACAAGCCATTGACTATGCATCGTTGCCGTTTACACGTACTTCGGTATTTCTATCAACTTAGGTTTCTAATTAATTAAAAGGAAAAACTGATTATGAAAATCAAATTATATAAATCCGTAGCCTTATGCTCATTGCTGGCTCTGGCCGGATGCCATGATTTTGAGGAATTGAATACAAATCCTTACGCACCGATTTACGACCCGACTGTGGAGAATGTATCGGCCGATGGAATAGACATTGATTACACCTTGACAGACAATGCCATGGCAAGTTTGAAAGGGATGGAAGGCGCTATCGGAAGTATTTTTGCCAATTTCACCTACGAAGGTCTTTACAATGATTATCAGACAACGACCAATCTGACTCATGATATCTATGCCGGTTATTGGGGAAACAATGTCAGCGGCTTTGTGAATCAGGCGCCTACCTATCTTATACGGATGGATGGTCGGCCAGCCGATGGAAGCATTTCTATGATGACCGCAGCACTTCGGAATACAGTCAGTTGGTCAAGACATTCTATTTCTGTAATAAGGATTATTATCATACGGCATTCTATATTACCCGCATTTATTATGCTTTCTTGTTGTCCATGCAGACAGATACTTACGGAGATATTCCCGTCGCTTATTATGTGAAGGGAGCTATGCCGCCGGAAGAAAATGTGTCTTATACGCCTCAGAAAGAGGTCTATAATATCCTTTTCCAGCTGTTGGATCAGGCTATAACAGAGTTGCACCAGGAAAATCTTCCTGCTGTCAGTCAGTATGATTTAGGTGACAATGACAAATGCTATGGAGGTGATGTGGACAAATGGCGTCGTTTTGCCAACACACTGCGTTTGCGCCTTGCTTTGCGTGTATCCAATGTAAATCCGGAATTGGCCCAGACTCAGGCAAAAGCAGCTTTGACAGATCCGGCTGGTCTGATGCAAAGCCAGGATGACAATATGAAGCAGACTCCAAAACGTCAGTATATCGCCGGCGGTAATGAAAATATATACGCATTGTTGTTCAGCTGGACCGGCAATGCTGTATTGTCGAAAGAAATGGAACGGGCTTATAAGAATCAGGCTTGAAAGAAGGTGCGGCGGCAGCCGATGCCGTTACTTTCAATGAGAATTCTGAGAATTGTTATCTCGACCCTCGTTGTGAAGTTTTATGGTTCCGTCCTACTCCGTTTGATTCGTTGACTACCAGTCCGCTTCCCACAGAGAATCTGAAGAGAGATTTCAACGGGGTGATGAATGGAGAAACCAATGTAGGTGCTCTTATCTGAACAGATACTCTGCCAACGTTGTATTCTGTCATCTGATGCCATGAACAAGGATTATTGGTGGAATCTGGCCCGTGAAATAGTCTGGATGGGGTATTCTGAAAGTTTGTTCCTGAAAGCGGAAGCAGCATTGCGCTGGCCGTCATTGGTGGATGAAACTGCTGAAGCTCTTTATTTGAAAGGTATCAAGGCATCTATGGATTATTATGAAATTGATGCGGACAAGGCCAATGAATACATCAGTCATCTGGATGGCGTAAAAGCATTTGCCGGTGGTAGTAAGGAAGAACAATTGGAACAGATTATTACTCAGAAGTGGATTGCCGTTTTCCCGAATGGAAATGAAGGATGGGCAGAAGTGCGTCGTACCGATATCCGCGTTATCTGCTGGCTCCGGTTAATGGAAACAATTCCAATGGAGAAGTGGCGTCCGGCAAGCTTATCAAACGCATCAACTATCCTAACAGCGAGTCCCGTAACCCTAATAAACCGGGCAATGTGAACCAGGGTAGCCGTGTATGGTGGGATGTGGCCGATACGATGAATGATAAAGGTCAGTGGCATACTCCGAATAATTTCCGATAGAAATTGCTATCTTTGTATCCTAGGGAACATAAAAAGAAACAAAATGAAGCAAATTCTATTTTTATTGGCAGCCGTCCTGTTATTGGGCGGCTGTGCGGAAGAGAAGAAGACCGACGTTCGTTGGGCTACTTTTAATGTCCGTTATGACAATCCGCAAGACAGTTTGAACAATTGGCAATATCGGAAAGACCGTGTGTGCCAGTTTATTAAGGACCGTGAACTGGATATTGTCGGTATGCAGGAAGTTTTGCATAACCAGTTTCAGGATCTTCGTGCAGGCTTGCCCGAATACGATGGTATCGGCGTGGGACGTGATGACGGGAAGACAGCAGGTGAATATGCGCCGCTATTCTATCGTAAGGACAAATATGAGGTGTTGGACTCCAATACTTCTGGTTGGCCGAAAATCCCGATAGCGTAGGAATGATGGGATGGGATGCGGTTTGTGTCCGTATCGCCACGTGGGCGAAATTTAAAGACAAGGCCACCGGAAAGATATTCATGGCTGTCAATACTCATTTTGACCATGTAGGTGAAGAGGCTCGCCGTCAAAGCGCATTGCTCATTATCCGTAAGATAAAAGAGATCGTAGGCGAACGCCCCGCAGTGGTTACGGGTGACTTTAATGTGACCGATGCGAGCGATGCATACGAAACGATCACTACCAACGAGTTTGTGATGAAGGATGCTTATAAGACGGCTGCCCGTGTGACCGGCGTTGATTATACTTTTCATGATTTTGCCCGTATTCCGGCCGAGGATTGTGAAAAGATTGATTTCATCTTTGTCACTCCGCAAGTTCTGGTAAAGAACTGTGAGATACCGGCTGAAGTACCGGAAGCTTTGCTTTCCGATCATAATCCTCAGTTGGCTGACTTGGAATTCTGATTTTTTTAATAGGTGAACTTACGCCGGTAGAGTCTTTAAAAGGGCTTTATCGGCGTTTGTATTACAATAACTTTTTCAAATCTTCAATGTTTGGCAGAGCGTTACGAAGTCGTTCCGGCATATCTTTAGATGCACGGTAAGTGGCAACTCCCATCGGCTTGTTATAATCACGAACGGCAAACTCTACAAAGGTTTGGTTCATTTCTTTGCAAAGAATTATTCCGATAGAAGGGTTTTCGTGCGGTTTTCTGATATATGTATCTAAAGCGGATAGATAAGTATTCAACTGCCCCAAATAAGAAGTGCGGAATTTTCCGGATTTAAGCTCAACTGCGACTAAGGAGTTAAGCTCCCGATT
>ENA-OQER01000232-OQER01000232.1-human-gut-metagenome-genome-assembly--contig:-NODE-232-length-31478-cov-2.028261_pt1 | contig 31478 bp, 52 predicted proteins | sample MGYA00242797_ERZ504639 | MGnify/ENA primary metagenome ERZ504639 (study PRJEB26092, sample SAMD00036306) | human gut metagenome | host: Homo sapiens | study: EMG produced TPA metagenomics assembly of...
CAACAGTGATGAAAACACAATTTAATATGAGGGGATTGGTCAAATGGTATGATAGGGGTCTCCAAAACCTTTGGTGGGAGTTCGATTCTCTCATCCCCTGCTCTTAGGAACGCTGAAAAGCCTTAATTAAGGTTTTCAGCGTTTTTTGTTGTATGACAGAAAAAGTGACCGCCCGGCCTGTGATATTCAACATCTGGGTGATCACTTTTCAATATTTTACTTCTCACTACTTCATATCGTGAAAATCTCTGCACGTATCTACCTGCGCTTATTTCTCCAGATTATCCGGTCCAAATCCAAATGGCAATAGTTCCTTTAATGTGAAGATATCATATTTATCTCTGCTGACTGCCAGTATGATCTGAAAGGTTTCCGGATCACAGAACTCCATCATAACCTGTCTGCATACTCCGCAGGGTGCTGCATACTCTGTAGGAACACCATCCTTGCCGCCAACGATACAGATTGCCTGAAGTCTCTCACGCCTTCACTGACCGCTTTGAAAGAAGCAGTTCTTTCTGCACAGTTTGTTGGCGTATAGGCAGCATTTTCTATGTTGCACCCGGTATAATAGATGCCATTTTTGGCAAGAAGCACAGCCCCTACATGAAAATGTGAGTATGGCGCATATGAATAGTCCATCTGTCTGATCGCCAGATCGATCATTTCTTCAATCTGTTTCTTTTCCATGATTTTCCCACCTTTCCTGAATCAGGTGCATAACCGTTATTCTTACTTTTTCTGTGTCTGGTAGTCTGCACGGATCAGTTGCCGGATTGCCTGCAATGCAACATGGATTGCCTTATCGGTATCATGTACTACCGGATTTTCCAGCCCAAGTTTTTCTCTTTCCTGATTCGCCATTACCAAAAAGCAGGAACCCACTCGCACTTTTAAATAACTCGCCACTACAAAGAGAGCAGCCGATTCCATTTCTGAAGCAAGGCATCCAAGGCGCTTCCATGCTTCCCATTTATTCACCAGTTCATAGCTGACAGGTTTCGTTTCCGGCTCATGCTGACCGTAGAATGCATCTTTACACTGTACCACACCTGTGTGGAATTCACAGCCTTCTTTTTTGGCTCCTTCCACAAGTGCATTGATCACTTCCAGATTTGCCACAGCAGGAAATCGATAGGTGCATACTCTTTGCTGGTACCTTCCATACGGATCGCACCGGTTGCAACAACAATGTCTCCGCTCTTTACTTCCGGCTGCATTCCACCGCAGGTTCCGATCCTGACAAATGTATCCGTTCCGCATCGATAAAGTTCTTCCATTGCGATCGAAGCGGACGGTCCGCCGATTCCGGTGGATGTCACACTTACCTTCACTCCATCCAGTGTTCCGGTATATGTTACATATTCCCGGTTATCTGCTACAAGAACCGGATCGTCAAAATACTGTGCGATCTTTTTACAGCGTTTCGGATCTCCCGGCAGGATAACGTAACGTCCTACTTCTCCTTTTGCCACCTGAATGTGATACTGTCTGCTTGCATCTTCTGAATAATTTTTCATATCCGTTTCCTCCTTTTCCAGCTAATGATTTTCCCCGTTTTTCTGTCTCTTCCGGACAAAAAAAGGACTGCACTTTCATACAATCCAGTCCCTTATTCTTTTATTTCAGCTTTCCTTACACACATCAACCAGCCTTCAGCTCCGGATATCTGTTCCAGTTCTTCGATGGAAGCTTCACTGCGCTGTGGTCATCTCCTGCTGCCGGATAAACGATGTCAAACTGCCGCAGGCTCTCATCCAGATATACATTCACGCCTTCGTTGATTCCGAACGGGCAGACGCCTCCAGGTGCATGTCCGATACAGGTTTCTACCTGCTCAAACGGAATCATCTTTGCTTTTACGTGAAAGGCATCCTTATATTTCCGGTTGTCGATCTTTGCGGTTCCCTCCGTCAGTATCAGTACCGGCTGGTCATCCCGAAGAAACGACATGGTCTTTGCGATCATCTCCGGTTCCACACCCAGGGCCTGAGCTGCCTCCACGACGGTCGCCGTAGAATCTTCCAGCCGGATCACATGATCCAGCATTCCTTTGTTTTTCAGATATTCTTCTGCTTTTTCCAGTGACATTTCCTGTACCTCCAAAATATCTATTTTATGTCAAAAATCCCTTGCAAGACCCGTTCATACATTTTGTATTCCGTCCAGCCAGTGTCCTCATAAAACATGTCTTTTGCCTGGACAAAATCTCATCCACATCACATTCAATATTCCACGGTACACCTGCATATCCTTCATTACAGACACTGTTCAGGATCACGCTTGCACAAAGCTGCCCTTCCTCTTCCAGCACAAAAAGTTCTCCTCTGTCAAGACTTTCCTGTAAAAAAGAATCTGTAGGATAAATCCCTTTCTTCCATCCAATCTTATCATTCTGATCACTCATCTCATCAATAAGATCCCAGTAAAACTGTCTGATCCTGTAGAAATCTTCCAGGTTTACCTTCTTAAATAACATCGTTCATTCTTCCTTACATTATAGTCCAGTTTATTCATAAAATATAATGATCTTCTTACAATGCTCACAACGATAAGCATCGATCCGGTCACCATAGATCATTTTCGACAGGCCTTTTTCTGTGTTTAACCGTATGGACTCACCCTGGTTCTCCATTCCATTCCCGAGTTAAATGAATGGATCTGTCCCTCACTCATCTCTCTTCCGCAATAGGGGCATTTCACCTTCATTTCTTCTGCGTCTACGTTCTCCATCTCCGCGATGATCTTAAGCGCTGTTCTGCCTCATCACTTCTCACCAGCACATCCACACCGTATATTCCAAATCCCGGAGAACCGTACATCGTAGGATTGCCGCCTGCTTCCTGGGAAAAAGCAGGAATATGATTTTCTTTCAGCAGTTCTACGATCTGCTCTGCTTCAATGATATTCTGTGCATTGTAAACTTTTGTACATTCACTCTTTGATTCCCCGGTGTCTTTCGGTACCGCTTCATGATTCCGCTTGAAAAAACTGCTGATATTCTTCGTACTCATATAATCCTGCCACCTTTCTGTATGCGATCAGCAACTGCCAATCTTCTTTTATTGCATCCATTATAACATAGATTCATTTTCTCCACGACAACAATCTTTCATAACTCCTCTATAAAATTCAGGGGCCGTCCATGACGAACAGCCCCTGAAATCTTTTTTATTATAAATCAAATATTCACATACCGGAATTTACTTCTTACTGCTCAGAAAGATTCTCCTTGCAGAAAAGTTTAATACAGTTCTCAACCATCTCCTGGTCATACTCTGTAGAAATTCCGGAGCCAAGCCAGTAAGCATAGTCCCCTTTATCATACTGTCCCAGAGCATCAAGATCGCTGTCATAACGTAACTCAATGTGATAGGTGGTATCATTTGTATCCGGTGCAATGTAGAAATAAGTAAACTCACCGGAATCTTTATCATCGCTCTCATACTCATACAGGCCACGTGTCTCTTCCATTCCTGCATAGTAGTATGTATGGGAAAACAGCTCTTTTTTATCTTCATCATATCCTTGCAGTTTTCAAGCCACAGCTGTTTATACTGGTCATCAAGGATTACCGGACACAGTTCCTGATAAGAACCTGTAAGGTCTTTCATAAGCTGTTCGGCATCTGCCTGATTCTCTTCCTCTGTCTTCTGGGTTTCTTCTGTGGAAGTTTCTGTTTTTTCATCTGTGGAATCACTTGCTGCAATATGCCAGATGCATGTCGTTGTAAACCAATTCAATTCCGGGAAATACCTGATACAGGGTAATATTCCCTACCCCACTTCATTTTCAAGATAAAAACTATTACAGTCCTCATCATCTTCATCTTTATTCTCCAGTTGTCGCAAATCTATCCAAACAGAATTACAATATTCCAGTATCTTCCACGGTTCATTTGTATGGAAATGGATTTTTACCAGATATTGATTAATTTTCATCCCACTGCTTATACTCATCCAACCGCTGGATAATCCGGAAAATTCCGGAACCGTGAAATCCAGTTCTTTATATCTTACCGGATAAATAATCCCCTTACTGATCAGCTGTGCTCTGGTCGTAGATATGGAACTGACACTTTTGTGAAGATTTTTTGCTACATTTGATATCGTACAGGGCAGCTCTCCACATTTTACCATTGCGAATATAAATTTTTTGTCACTTTCCGCACATCTTTCATACCTGGATCTGAAAAATCCGTCATCCAGCATTTTCAGAAATTCATCAATTCCCTGATCTACGTCAGAATACTCTATGACACTTGAATCCGTTCTTTTATAAACGATCTGACAGAGCTGCTGAATAAAAAATGGATACCCCTTTGTTATCTCCACGATCTTTTTTATCGCATTTTCTGTATAAGATACATGGAATTTCCTGACAGGTTCCTCAATTGCTTTTTTTGACTGCTCATATGTCAGAGAATCAACCTGTTTATACACAAACAGTCTCTCTGAATAAGATTTCTCATCAGAAAGCATTTTATAAATTTTAGGCAGTCCAGCTCCCACGATCATTACCGGATACCCCCAGCTGATTGGTCCTGTGTAATGCTGCGATCAACGATCCCAGCTGATTCTGTTTCATATACTGAATTTCATCAATAAAAAAACATATCGGCGTTTCTGTTTTCTGAGCAGTCTCTCCAATTGTTGTAAAAACATCCGTCAGACTCTGCGTTAAGTTATTTGAAAGATATAAATCTCTGTCCTGCAATATAAACAGGCATTAACCCGGCACCAGGTCTGTATGGATTTATCTTAAACATATAAACACCTCCACGTTTAACTGATCATACCAGAAATTATCTTATTCCTATTTTACTGCATCCAGAGGTTTTATTCAACATTCCACCGCATCATATCGCAGAAAAATCCCTATAAGTACCTATATCTTATCCCATATTTCTTCCCATACACTCCCGGAATGCAGCCAGAAGTTTTTTCTCTTCCAGCGGCTTGGTAAGATGCCGATCCATACCGGAAATACGGCTGTTGATGATGTCTTCCGCAAATGCATTGGCACTCATGGCAATGATTGGAATTGTACCGGTATCCCTTCTTCTCATGGAACGGATCTTGCGTGCCGCATCCCAGCCTGTCTGCCATCTTTCTGGCGATGGCAGGGCCAAGGCCTGTTTCTTCATATCTGGATCTGCAGGTTTCATTTTCCTGGGAAAACATCTCAAATACATGAGGAATAAAAGCTTCACTCATGCCAATCCCATTATCAGAACAGGTAAATTCATATACCACATGGTCATGATCTGCTTCTTTTTCCACACACCACACCTGCACACAGCCACCTGGTTCCGTAAATTTCACTGCATTGTCCGCAACTGCTGTCAGAATTCTTTCCAGATAAACCGGATTTCCTTTCAGACCAGTATGCCTCATATCAGATTTTTCCCAGTCTACTACAAACTCAACATTCTTTTCCTCTGCAAGGATCTGTTTACCGGTGTTGGCTCTGCTCAGAAGATCCGCCAGATCAAATGAAAGTTCCTGATCGGAAAATTCCTCAAACTCCAGCTCGATCATACCCATGATCCCATTTACCGGCGTACGGATATCGTGGCTCATATTAGACAGAAATCTGGATTTCAGGGCCACATCTTTCTTTGCCTCCGCTACCTGATGATGTTGATTATTTTTTTATCAGATAAGAATATTTTCGAATCTGATAACGCAACAATTCCCTGATTCGATTACAGATTTCTTCAGAATACATCCCATCAACGGAATCCAGAATGGCATTTACATCCTCAATGTTAAAATTAAAATCTATCTGGGTTCCATATAATTCTTCTGCTGCCTCAAGCTGAATGTCAAAATCCATGCTAAAAGGTTTTGATTCTATTTTTTCCAGGCAAGCCTCGTAGGATAATTCTAGTGGATAGTCCACACTGGTATCTGCAAATATGCAAAGTCCCTGGTCAAATAAAGGGCTGAGCGAATATCTCTGTGTTTTTTCATTATAGATCACAGCAATATTATTGGTATGTCTGTCCTCATTTACAAAAAAAGCATCAATCTCCAACATTGCCGTAATATACTTGCCAAAACCTTCAATCTCAGTTATACGTTCAACCTGTTCTACCATATACTGAATTCTTTCCGTAACTTCTTCAAAATCAGTCAGCCTTATAGCCAGGCTTTCCCCCATATATTGGCGATACAATTTCTCAACTGGAATCAGAATTTCATTCTTTTTAAAAAATCCTCACTAACACAACCAGATATAACCTGCTCTTTATATTCGATCTGAACCGGTTCATATCTTACAAACGGATAGCTCAATTCACTTCTGTCCAGAAGCTTCGAAACAAGTACCTCTGCCAGGCTCTCATATCCCATATAATCCGCCTTGTACCACAGGTTCTCAATCTTCCATTTACGTTGATCACCTTTTGATGTATGCCCTGTCTTATGCAAAGGAGAATATTTATCAAGTTCAACTTTATCCATAAAAATCATCTCTCCTTTTTTACCATCATGATCCATTGGTGATCCCCTTCCATATATCCATCTGTTTTTTCAATAATCAGAAGTGGATCATAAAAAGGAATTCCTATATCTCTCAGGATTTCTTTTGCATGATCACGTGTCCTGGGAAAACATCTGTCCTCCAGAAAATACTCAAAATCATTCCAGCTTGGATTATCCACAACTCCAAATGCCCTTAATGGTATCTGATCCGTATAATTTTAATATAAATTTTTTTTTCGTGTAAAAAATCTATATCTATCATCGTGCACAGATAATCCCTGTTCATAAAATACATCCTCATTTTTACATCTGGATCTTCACTGAAATTATGCACACGTTTTATCTGACTGTAGATCGTCTGTCTGGATACATGGTATTTTTTTGCAATTTCTGTAATCTTCACACCCTGTTTCTGCAACGCAAGGATATTCGCAAGCTGTGGATCTGTAAAAGAATTTTTTCTGCCGGCCGGATTCCTGTTTACAGAATTTCCTTTTTTTCTGTAGCATGCTGCATCTTCTGCGATCTGCCTTAACTCTTTAACATCTGTTGTACCAAAAATCGCTCTGATTTGTTCCGTTAAGTCTGGTTCTTTTTTCTTTCATATAACCACCTCAGTCTGACTATAACATGTAAAAGAAAGAAGTGTCAAGTTTTTATTTCTTGACACTTCTTTCTTACGCAAATATTAGCTCTGTCAGGTTTTATCAACCATATTCCTTTTGACTTTTCCTGAAATTTATGATACCGTTAGTTAGTGGAATCTAACAGTAAATCAATATCAAGGAGACGTTGCTATGACCCCTGAAGAATATAAAAAACTTTCTGTCAAAGAATTTACACAGGCAGCCAAGATCTATGACAGTGGACACGCCGGCATTTATGAAATGTGCAAGGACGATTATCCGCCGATCCTGGCTGAACTGGAAAAAGAGCCTTTCTGCGATGTTCTGGACTGTGGATGTGGAACTGGCCCGATGATCGAACTTCTTCATGAAAAATATCCGGAGAAACACTACACCGGTCTGGATCTTACTCCTGAGATGATCCATGTGGCCCAGGCCAAGAATCTCTCCAACACGGAATTTCTTGTAGGTGACAGTGAAAATCTGCCCTTTGAGGATGATTCTTTTGATGCCGTTATCTGTGCAAACAGTTTTCATCATTATCCAAATCCCCAGGACTTTTTTAACAGTACCTACCGTGTCCTGCGTAAAGGCGGTCGCCTGATCCTGCGCGACTATACTTCCTCCAACTTCGTTGTCTGGCTTATGAATCATCTGGAGATGCCCTTGGCTAATCTGTTCGGACACGGCGACGTAAAGATACACAAACCTGCAGAATTCATCACCATGCAGAAAAAGCCGGATTCACAGTACTGACTATGGAAAAGCAGAAAGGCTTCCGCGCACATCTTGTTGCGCGGAAATGATTTATATGTTTCCCAGAAAATCCCGGATCACTTTTACATAATCATCCGCTTTCAAAATCGTAGAAAGATGTCCACCCGAAACATACTGGATTGCAGGATCATGCATCAGCTGTATCAGGTCTTTCTGCATCTTTTCGGAAAAGAAATCCTGCTTCGGAAGTATCAGAAGTATTTTTCCCTTAAGCATTCTAAAATCAGCTTCCGTAACCGGCGTCTGCTTCATCAGATCAGCCAGCAGGCCGGAAATATGCACATCTTTTTCCTGGGTATAATCTTTGAAAATAGTTTCAAACATATCTTTGGCATATGCAAGTTCTTCTTTACTCTCGTTCCGGCTGTGTCCCATTCCGACTTTGATCAGTTTCGGTTTCAGTTTCTCATAATTACAATGTTTCATATAAAATAGCATCAGCGGTGCCAAAAAATATTTCTTCCTGAGACTTTTTATCGTCTCCGCATCCATACCGCCTGTTGAGATCAGAATAAGCCCCCCAGCTTTCCCCGGATACGCCTGCGTATAGATCTGGGCAACCATGCCGCCATCACTTGCACCTATAAAGACCGGCTCTTTAATCCCCAGCCTTTCGAAAAAAACATGCATCCCTTTTACCAGTTCCTGGTTGGTCCGAATCTCCTGGGGATAATTAAAAAGCAGTACCTGATACGTATCAGACAGCGCATCTACATATCGCATCCACATTTCCAGTGTATTCATTCCTCCATTTAACAGTATCAGCGTCTTTCCATCTTTTTTCCCACTCAATACATAATGAAAAGTACTTCCGTCGACTTTTATATCCTTATATGTATGGGTTGCTGCAAATGCTCTCAGTTCTTCTGAATATGACATCTTTTTCCCTCCGTAAGTTTAATTTTCATTATAAATTAGTTTCTTCTAACATATTTTTTTCAAAAAACCGTGCAAACTTCTTTCAGTTCACACGGTTATTCCATTGGCCATAAGCCTTTTGTTCCTTTCTCTGTATTCTGATCTATTTTTTTTACATCTCTTATCACTTTTGCCGGCACTCCTGCCACAACTTTATTGGCAGGTACATCTTTGGTGACAACCGCTCCTGCTGCAAGCCCAAATATCAGATACAGCATTTTCTCCGGTATCCAGTTTCCATAATTTGTTTTTCTTTCATGTTTTTTACCTCCAATTCCCACATGTTCCGCCATTTTTCAGTTTCTCTCAAATCCAAGAAATCTCGTTCCCTGAAAACTTAATTCACCAACATCTCCCTCTGCCATCTGACCATATTCCTTTCCTGTGACAGCAAGTTCCATTCGATCGCCGCTCTTCACTTCAAAAGTCACATAGTAACTGGTAGATGTAGTGGTGCTAAAACCGTCAGACTGCTGATTATGGAAACCTTCGTTCGCTTTGCAACAATCTCTGCTGTGACCGTTAACCTGGGAGAATTGTTATTTTTATTCCATGTACTGATATTTTTGGCAAAAATATAAACCATCGTTCCCAAAACGCAGAAAAATATAATTGCAAATAAAATAATTAAATACCTGGTCAAATCCATAAAACATAATTTCTTTCCCCTTATCTGCCTATTTTACTACATTACTAACACACCAATCACTGCCAGCACCGCTGAGATCACTGCCATTCCAACAGTTCCTGCAATCCATTTTTTGCGTTTATCTTCGCTGGTGATGTACGGCCTTAAGTCTTCTGTTCCCGGAATGATCCATGCTTTTGTATGACCTACCCACCAGTCATCCACAAGAAAACGGTCTATCACATTCATCACTGATAAAATGACAAACATCTGCCAGAAACCGGACAGGAAATCCTCTGCGCCATTTATAGCATATACACATACGAGAATATACAGTATGTATCCCGGAATACAAATGATCTTAAACATCTTACTGTTTTTGCTGATTTTCTCATGGGTTGTCAATCCCAGTTCCACACAGCGATCTTTTACATCCTGATGATAGAGATGCAACATTCCCACTGCGCCCTTTCGAATCCCGACGGCGCAGATCCCCATCAGCAAATCCCAAGTATCAAACCCTCCAGCAGCACCTGTGCTATCATATTCTTTTTCCTCCTTCGTTCCGTGTTAGTCTTGATTTACTTTTATTTTATCAAATTCCTGTTCTAACTTCAAATCAGATTTTACGGATCTGTGATGGCGGTTCTTAAAGTCGGAATCCCCTCTGCCATTCAGGGTGCTGTTTTCTGCTTTGCCAATATTTTTGTACAGGCCTCTGTGAATGCTTCGGCTCTTCTGCAATTGCAGGCAGTACCATTGCCATGAACTTGAATATTTTACCTATTATGTGATCACTGCCTTCGGCCAGACAGCGACCACCTTTACCAGCCAGAACCATTCTGCCGGTCAGGATCACCGATGCAGAAAAATCCTGCGGATATGTATGATTTTCTCTGTCTTAAGCAGTCTGGTCCTTATTGAACCCTTTGTCATATTCCGGAATTTTTTTGCAGGAATTTTTTCTGCAGATCAAATCGTTATACAGAATACCTGTCTTCGTATCCTGTGCATTCTTTTTTCGAACCGCTGTGCAACCTGTACGAATTCCGGCAGGCGTATTAAGAGGCACCGAACATTCCCTGTACCCGGCTGTTGCCACCATTAGCGGGACCTGTTGTTTTCGCATTGCATGGATATGCACGGTTTTCAGACATTACCATCCGTTAAACATTCCGTATTATGCATTTCCGATCTCATGGGTGTTGACGATACTCCTTATTGCGATCGGATTTATTGCAAAAAAGCCAGATAAGTTGTTTTGACTTATCTGGCTTTGGAGCATCATATTCTTCCCTGCTTCCGGATGTTATCTCACTTCCACAATTTCCCTTCTTTATAGTGTTTTCTGCAAAGTGCCACATAACTTTCATTGGAACCCAGCATGATCTGTGCGCCTTCCCGCACGATTTTTCCGTTGGAATATCGTGTATTGCACTGTGCACGTTTCCCGCACCATCAGAATATTGGCAGACTTCAAGCTTCCCATCGCCCCGTATCTGAAATATAGTTTTGCCATTTTTTTGTTTCTCCTTTATCGATCATACTGCTCTCTGTCATCTGCTTTTGTATTTGCAGTCGGGACTATGATCAGGTCTGCACCTTTTCTTGCACAGGTACGGATGCTTTCCGGCACAATCTTACCAGTGCATCATTATCCATATCTATACAGTAATGGTCCACACATACCTTGTGATACTGCGGAAAAAACGGTGTCAGCTGTATTTCCGGAAAAAAGACCAGATCACAGTTTTCTGCCATATCACAGTATTTCAGGCTTTTATCAAGGTTCTCAGATATTTCTTTTCCCATACTCATCTGTACAAGTGCAATTTTCATTTACCGTTCCCCTTCACATCATTCATTTTTTCCAGAAGTTTGCTGTAAACATGCTCCACAAACCACGGTTCTGTAGATTTCTCCAATGCTTCTTCTGGTGAAAACCAGGCTACGCCGCTGTTTCATCTGCTTTTATGGAAACCGCTTCTTCCGGGTCTGCCTCAAGGAGATATGTGATATTAAAATGCAGATGGCTGGATACATATTTTCCTTTTTTCACATGACCATCTACAGTCAGAGATTCCATGGAAAAATCTCCTCGGACACCGGATGAACATTGGAAATTCCGGCTTCTTCCTTTACCTCCCGGACTGCAACAGACAGAAGATCCGTCTCCCCATCCGCATGTCCTCCAAGCCAAGACCAGGAGTTGTAAATATTGTGATATACCATAAGAACTCTGTTTCGTTCCTTGTTCACAACCCAGGCGGAAGCTGTCATATGGGCTACTGTATTCTCTCTCAAAAAAGCATTCTTATTGTTTCTGATCCAGTCCAAAATTAAGATCTTATCTTTTTCTTCCTGTTCATTGTAGGGCTTGTATTTTTCTATCTGATCGATCAGTTTCTGACAGTTCATTGTTATCCTTTCCTTTCGACTTTATCAACACAGTGTCAATATAGCACTGGTAAACCACGCATCCTGTACCTGTTCACAGACAAATAACCCTTTTGCTTATTTGGATAGCCTCATATACAGAAGCGGATACGGATTCCCTTTCTCATCATGATCCGTTCTTTTATATGTCTGAAATCCATGTGCTCATAAAAGTCGGCTGCCCGGGGATTCTGTTCGTTTACGGTGAGTTCTTGAATGTTATAAATTTCGATACCGTACTGAAGCAGCTGCTTTCCAAGCCGTTCCTCTGCCTCCGGAGAAAGGCAGAGCAGCTCAGTCTGCACTCTGTCTGTTTTTCAGAAGCAGAATTCCCACCAGCAAAAATACAGGGAAAATAACCCCTGCCAGAATTCCCCTTTTCAGGTTATCCGATAATATCCCGGACACAAAGCCAACTAACGTCGGGCCTCCGGAACATCCTACATCTCCAGCCAGTGCCAGAAGTGCAAACAGGGATGTTCCGCCTCTTCGCAGTGCCATGGACGACTTGCTGAAACTTCCCGGCCACATGATTCCTACAGAAAATCCGCAGATGGAACAGCCGATCAGTGACACAAATGCAGATGGTGCAAGGGAAATACACAGATAGGAAATAATACAGAGAATGCTGCTGCCGATCATAAATTTGTCCAGATCAATCCGGTCTCCGAATTTTCCATAAAAGGCTCTGGAACTTCCCATCAGGATTGCAAATGCCATAGGGCCTGCAAGATCACCGATGGTCTTACTTACACCAAGTCCCATCTCCGCAAATGTGGACGCCCACTGGCTGACGCCCTGCTCGCTGGCGCCTGCACACAGCATCATTAACATCAGGATCCAGAATGTTTTATTTCTGCATAATTCTTTTATGGTCATTCCTGTCTCACCCTCTTCGATAAGCGTTGCGATAGGAACTTTTGTAAATGCAATACCATTTACAACCGGAATGATCGCCCAGATCAGTGCCATGATCTTCCAGTTTTCAATTCCAAATATCCGGAAGAAAATCGTGGAAAGCAGAACCACTGCCACATGACCCCAGCAGTAAAAAGAGTGGAGAAGCTCATTGCCTTTTCTTTGTTGTCGCTTGGGCAGCTTTCTACAATGGGGCTGATCAGCACTTCAATCAGTCCTCCGCCTACGGCATAGATCACTACGGAAATAAATAATCCCGCAAATGCGTTGGGCAAAAGATCCGGCAGGATCACCAGACAGATCAGTCCTGCTGCCGAAAATACATGTGCCAGAACAATGGAAATCCGGTAACCGATCCGGTCTACAAATTTTGCTGACAGAAGATCGATCAGCAGCTGAATCCCGAAATTGAATGTGATCAGCATTGTGATCTGGCTCAGTGGAATGTGGTAACTTTTTTCGAATGTCAGAAAAAGCAGCGGCACAAAGTTATTTACGATCGCCTGTACGATGTAACCCGCAAAACAGGCGTATACCGTTTTCCGGTATTTGTCTTTCATTTAAACATCCTCCAATGTTATTTAATACCCGTCCTTTAACCGGACAATATTCTTTAATTCTTTTCCATTCACATATCGTTCCAGATTTTCCATACAGATGTTCCAGATCATGTCCTGGACTTCTGCGTTTCCTCCGAAACTTGGACCTGCGATGTGTGGGGTGATGAGGATGTTTTCCATATTCCAGAGAGGTGATGTCTCCGGCAGGGGTTCTGTCTCAAATACATCCAGACTACGCCTTTTAAATGCCCCTCCTGTAATGCTCGGATCAGATCTTCTGTTGGAATGAGACTTCCCCGTCCTATGTTGACCAGAATTGCTTCTTTTTTCATGGAATGCAGCCGGTCGTAATTCAGAAGTCCTTTTGTTTCCGGCGTTCCAGGGAGACAGCCGATTACGATATCTGCTTTTTGAAGCTGCTGATCCAATGCTGTCAGATCGTATATCTGGTCAAAATCTTTCAGCTGGTCTGAATGTTCTGAGACTGCAGTTCTTTTTATTCCAGTCACACGGGTTTCAAATGCTTTCATTCTGTGAGCGATATTTTTTCCAATGTCGCCGGTTCCCAGGATAAGAACATTTTTTCCGTATATAGTGTCTGATAATTTATTCTGTACCCAGAGATGTTCCTTCTCGTTTTTCCAGTAAACAGGAAATCCTCGGTACAGGGCAATGATGTTCCCGATCACATATTCCGATATGATTTTTCCGAATGCTCCGGAAGCATTAGTCAATGTAACTCCTGTCGGAAATGTTTTCATTTTTGTATACTTATCCGCACCGGCCCATGTCAGTTGAACCCAGCGGAAGTTTCCGGCTTTCTGAAGTTCCGATTCTTCCGGTTCTCCGATCACCACTTCCGCTGTTGTGATAGAATCCCTGGTTTCATTTTCCTCAAAAACAAACTCACATTTCTCTCCAAATTTTGTTATAAACCTGTCCCGGATTTCCGCGTCACACTGTGGCTTTACCAGGACTTTTATTTTCTTCTCTGTATTTCCCATGATATTCTTCTCCACAGGCAATTTTTCAGGACTCATTTACCAGTTTCCCGGTTATATGTTCCGGTTCCAGCTCCAGACAGAGAACCTGGGAGCCGAAATGTTCCAGTTCGTATTCCACATATGTCTCATCATCCGTGAACTTTTTGCATAAATTTGTGCATATTTCTGTTACTTTTTCCGGTTCTTCACTGTGTGAAGGCGTCCAAATACAATGACGCTTCGGATATTTAATGCCCATTCGCCCTCATTCCGGTATCCCTTGTCCATAACACAGAATGAAACTTTATCACAGTTTCTGATGGCATCGATCTTATGACCGGATTTCGCTCCGTGGAAATAGATTTTTCCATCTTTCTCATTATACCAGTGGGTCATCGGCATTCCATAAGGATAGCCTTCCTCTCCCTGCACAGAAAGTACGCCTCGCGGTTCTTTTTTCAGGATTTCGATACATTCTTCTTTGGTTAATTCCTGTTTGAATCTTCTCATTTTTCGAAACATAAACTGGTCCTCCCCTTGCTCTGTATCTAATCTGTTTTCTTGCTTCTATGACTGTTTTTCTGTTATCTTTACTTTATCTTTCAAAAATAACTTTATATGTTCCCAGCCCCTGTCTGCATGGGATTTTTGCTGCATTTTCTGCTGTAAAGGCTTCTCTGGAATATATTGTTTTTTGTTCTTCCGAGTAGGCTGGAAGGGTTTTACCGATGCTGACACCATGGGCATCATTTTCAGTAAAATTCCAGATAGCCATTTTTATTATCCTGAATCTCTGCATTGATCCTAAGCACCGGACACAGAGAAACAAATCCCTCCGGAATGATGTAATCATTCAAAATATCACTTTTTTTCTGCCAGAGCATTATATACCTTTTCTGCACTTACACCCAGTTTTGCTGCTACATTTTCAATACAAAATATCGCAAATTCCAGTTCTCTTGACTTTTCTATATTTTGTTTCATCATTCCCAAGGCCTCCTGTATCAGATATCAGCACCCAAACAACTTCGCAGTTTCTCCATCCTTTCTGCGATCGGCACGCCGAACGGGCAACGGGTTTCGCATTCCTGGCAGCCGATGCATTCGGAAGCTTTGTGCTCCAGAAGTTCGTAGTGGGATTTTATAGTTGCCGGGACTTCCGGCTGCATGGTGGCAAGATCGTAGAACTTATTGATCATGGCAATATCCAGCTCTGCCGCACATGGCTTGCAGTGTCCGCAGTAAGTGCACTCTCCTTTATAGGAATGGAACGGGGCATTGGCGATCACTGATGCGTAATCTTTTTCTTCCTCCGTTGCTGTTTCATATGCTACGGCATCATTGACCTGCTCTTTTGTGTCATAGCCGCACATGATGGAACAGACTGCAGGTCTTGTAAGTGCGTAATGGATGCACTGTACCGGTGTCAGGCTTGCACCGAAAGGAGAACGTTTTTCATCAAAAAGTCTTCCCCCTGCAAAACCTTTCATAACTGTGATACCCACATCATTTTCTTCGCAGGCTTTGTACAGGCGGGCACGGTCTGCATCGATTCCTTTTAAGCTGCTGTCAAATTCTTCCGCAAACATGGTATCAATATTTTCACTTGCAGGAAGCATATCAAAAGCCGGATTGATACTGAAAAGGATCATTTCCACATATCCGGATTCCGCTGCTTTTTTCGCTACTTTCGGGTTGTGGGAACTCATGCCGATGTGACGGATCACGCCGGTTCTCTTCAGTTCCATCACGTAATCCATATATTCCGAATGCTGGAGATTTTCCCATTCCTCCTCAGAGTCCACATAATGGATCATGCCAAAATCAATATAATCCGTCTGGAGCCTTTTTAAAAGATCCTCAAATGCAGGACGCACATATTCCATCTCTCTGGTACGGTAATACTGCTCGTCCTTCCATGTTGATCCGATATGTCCCTGAATAAACCATTTGTCACGGTTCTCCCTGATTCCCTCCCCAATGATATTTCTGGATTTCGGGTCCGGCATCCAGCAGTCCAGGATATTGATCCCCTGTGCAGATGCATAATGGATCAACTCAATACTTCTTCCTCCGGATGCGTTCCAGCCACTCTCCTCCAAAACCGATCTCGCTGACCTGAAGCTCTGTTTTTCCTAATCTTCTTGTTTTCATAGCTGTTCTCCCTTCTGATAACCTTCTCCTCTTCGACATCCTCATCATGCCTGTTAGCTATATACTATCATAGTTAATAGGTATTTGCCATTCCTTCTGTTTGGATGTATACTTCATTTATATGAATAATGTACATACAATACACCAGTTTACAACTTTATAAATGGTAGACTTGCTGATGAATCAGCTATTTTAAAGCCTTTGTCATATCATTTGATTTTATATGTATTTCAACATTTTTCACGAAAGTGGCAAAAAATATCTGACTGCGAATGCCTTGACTTAATTCAAAACGAAATTCCTGTACGCTTTTTGTGCGGTGCTTAGAAAAATGTTCGTTCTGGCTGAGGAAAAAATCTCATCCTTGCTGAGGCCATGACCATCTGGCATATGCGATCTACAAAAAGCTCTGGGAAACTGTCCGCAGCGGTTCTCTTGGAAAAGTCCAGATGATCACCATGAATTTCGGAAGTTTCAAAGAACACAATATGAACAACCGTTTCTTCAATATGAACCTGGCAGGCGGTGCCATGCTAGATATCGGTGTTTACGCGCTCTCCATTGTCCGGAGCTTTATGGATGAAAAGCCGGATGAGATCTTAAGCCAGTGGAAACCTTCTCCTACCGGTTCTGATGAACAGGCTACCATCCTTCTTAAAAATCATTCCGGCCAGATGGCAACTGTCGCACTTTCCATGCATTCCAAACAGCCGAAACGTGCCATGATCAGCTGTGAAAAAGGTTATATCGAGATCATGGAATATCCACGTGCAGATAAAGCAGTGATCGTAGATGCAGAGACAGGAGAAAAAACTGAGATTTCCTGCGGTGACACTTCCGATGCACTGCTTTATGAGATGGAGGATATGGAACATGCAGTTCTTACACATGATACCTCCGGTTTATATCTGAATTATACAAAAGATGTTATGGATATCATGACTTATCTCCGTAAAGAGTGGAACATGAAATATCCGGATGAAAACTGGGACTGATCTTCTTCGGTTACTTCTGTTTATTTCTGCCTCTGATACCTGGTCACTGCCAGGATCATGCAGACAAAAACAATGGCAAACATGGCTTCCAGGCCGATGCCTTTCCAGACCGATACAGCTGCCTCCCTCGTGAGGTGGCTGTAACTTCCAAGCGTCTCATTTACGGTTTCATACCAGTACACAGGAAGAAACTGAGACACCTTCAGGACGTTTCTGTCCATAATATTCATGGGAACAAACACACCACACAGAAAGCACATTCCAAGAGACAGAATATTTGCGATCCCGCTTAACATGTTGCTGTTTTTTACAAAAAGACCGATCAGATAAGAAAGCGAAAGTGCCACTGCCATCATCACCAGAGTGTTCAGTACATAGTATCCGAAATTTTCTGAACTGAGAAATGTTTTTCCATACATAAGGATGCTCCAGCCATACCGATTCCCCATAAGCCCCCGCCCATGATAAACATGGCCAGAAGCCCTTCCAGACTCTGCCGTCTTGCAGAAACCGCAGATGCCTGCATTCTTTTTGGTATATCGTCTTTTTTGAAAGCCATCAACACGTAGCCCATCACATAGCAGAGTAATGCAAGAAACAGATATGGAATATATCGGAAATAATAGAGCCATCCAGACGTACCACTGTTTTCATCTGTATCCAGCATGGTGACTTCTCCTCTTTTTTCATCCAGGATCGCTGTTGCCGCTTCCTTCTGGGAAAAACCGGCTTTCAGATATGTCCGCATTGTATTCAGGCAGCTCTCCAGTTGCTGATCCACATAATATGCCGAGTAAGATCCGGGCACCTTTGTCACAGAAATGCTCTCTCCGTTTACCATACAGTTCTCATAAAAATCCTCAGGGATCACCACGATGTACTCTACATTTCTGTAAAAAAGCTCTTCCTGAAGCTTCTCCCTGTTATCCTCCAGCATGGTCACGTGATGCGTACCTTCAAGCCATTTTACCAGTCCTTCTGCAAGTGGTCCGTTGTCTTTATCCACCACTCCGATCTTTATTTTTTCGCTTTCATAGCTGGTATAAGTTTCCTTACCGGCGCTGCCTGAAGTGCCATTGTCACTCCGAAAAAAATGCCCAGATACAGGAGGATCAGACCTGTATTTTTTCATGATCCTCATATAGCCTTTAAATACTGTCATAACGTTCCCTCCTGACCATGAAAAAGGATGCCAGCGCCAGCACCACACACATTACCGCCAGTGTGATCAGATTTCTATAATATCTGATCATATCATCATACACATTAATACAGTAAAACGCATCTGAAATCAGTGATGCAGGATTGATCCGGTTCACAATCGGAACACTTTTTTCCACGATATCCTTCATATTTCCGTTCATCAGTCCTGCAAGGAAACTGCTTACCATGGAAATTCCCAGTATGATCCCGATTTTGGCACCTTCCTGCATTTTTCCGAAGCTGCCTATAAACATTCCCATAGATACACCGATGAGACTTCCGAAAAAAGATATCACCAGCATTTTTCCCATCTGTCCCTGAAAATCCAGATTAAGAATATACCGGAGATACAGGATCAAAATGATCACGTCCATATAGCCCAGAGCAAAAGATGTCAGCTGGTCTGTAAGGATCAGCTTCAGCTTGTGGGTCGCGTTACACACCGTCTGGCTGCCAGAGGTGTGATATTGGCCTGAATCCCGATTGCAGAGCCAAAGCCAATGAAACCTCCGTACAAGCAAGCCATAGCGATCAGTGCGTAAAGAACTGCATATTTCCGTCAATGGTCCGACCACCAAGAGAGACCTCCTTTACCAGACTGTCAGTGCTTAACAGGTTTGTTATGGTTTCTATGTCCATCTCCGGATTTTTTTTCATGATGTTGGTGATGGTCGTTCTGGTGTTTTCACAGCTGTCGAGAACAGTCTGGAGGATGCTTTCTTCCATTCCGGTTCCTGCTACTGTAAGGGAAGGCTCTTTTCCCACGTAATAAATCCCTTTTATTTTTTTATCCTGTAATGCTTCCAAAGCTTCTTTTTCCGGCATTTCTTCTGCCTTTAAAAGATCCGGACTGCTTTTTTCCACTTCATCCAGATAGGTCATAAAAAACGTATCTGCCGAAGCTTTCTTCACCACTGCCACAGGAACCGTCTGAAAATCTGCTTCATTGATATTTCCGAATGCAAAGTAGAAAAAGGTTCCAAGCACAAGCGGAAAGATCAGCGGCCAGAATACAATGTTAAAATTCCGGATCTTGGAAAGAAAACTGTATTTCAGTAAATGCAACATCTCCCATTCCTCCTAATCTCTCAGCTGTTTTCCGGTGATCTCCAGAAAGACATCATTTAATGTGGGCAGCTCGGAAAAGACTCTTCCAAAAGAAATATCCTGACTTTGCAGATAATTAAGAAGACGGATCAGGTTATGCTTCGCATCGGTACAGCGCACGACCAGCACCTCTTTTTCATACTGCACATCAAACACATGCTCCAGTGTGCGGATATCCCGGAGATTTTTTTCTTCCAGAGCAATGGCTTCTACGGTGATGGTCTCTCCTGTTTTGATCATCTGCTTCAATTCTTCTTTTGTTCCCTGAGCGATGACTCTTCCGTGATCCATGATGGCGATCCTGGTACAGATCTGCTCCACTTCTTCCATGTAATGAGATGTGTAGATAATGGTGGAGCCTTGGTGGTTCAGCGTCTGGATTCCTTCCAGAATCTTGTTTCTGCTCTGTGGGTCTACAGCTACCGTCGGCTCATCCATGATGATCAGTCTTGGCTTGTGGGCAATCCCGCAGGCAATGTTCAATCTGCGCAAAAGGCCTCCGGAAAGCTTCTTCGGGTACATTTTGCAGAAATCTTCAAGACCTGTAAATTCAATGGCATCCTCCACCAGCTCTTTTCTCCGTTTCCTGTCTCGTATGTAAAGGCCGCAGAAGTAATCTATATTTTCCTGCACTGTCAGCTCATCAAAAACGGCTACATTCTGAAGAACGATCCCGATCTGTTCCTTGAGCTTATAGCTGTCCGGCTTCATCTCTTCTCCGAATATTTTTATTTCACCTCTGTCATATTTCAGAAGTGACAAAATGCAGTTGATGGCCGTTGTCTTTCCCGAGCCGTTAGGGCCAAGTAATCCGAAGATCTCACCTTCCCGGATGTCCAGATCCAGATGATTCAGTGCGGTCAGATCACCGTATCGTTTTACCAGATTTTCTATGTGGACCATACTCTGTGGCATATGTTTTCCTCCCCTTTTCCTGTCCGTTAAACAGGTCTTTCCTTTTTTACTGCAGAAATTCATATTTCTTCTATGATCTATTATATCTTTTTCTTCTGTCTGCTCCAAGTGTTGGATGTCATTATCTGCGAATGACAAATGTCATGTCTTTCGCAAGAGCTCAGATTTTTCTTTGCAGGGAAGGAACCGGTATATTATAATATAGACACATTGATTTCAGAAATTTGTGCGGCGAAAGGGGTTCTCCCGGAACAGGATGCGATAATTTTAGCCGGTTATCTGCATGACTTTCGGAAAATGCTGTAATTCTGTAGTAGAAAGGGTATATTTTTTATGCGTTATTTTACAGATTCCATCCTATTGTTTTTATACAGTACTTTGACGTTTTTTTATGTGCCTGCAGATCAGTCTCTTGTGTTTGCCCTTCTTTTTGCGGTGATCCTTTGCTGCATTACTTATCTGTGCAGGATATGTAGAACATCCTGTTCACGCAATTCTTTGCCAGTGTTAAAGCGCTCCGGAAATATCATTCCGGTTCTTGCCGGAAGTTTTGTGATCTTTGGATTATGTTCCCTGTGGTTTTCGGATCTTCTTCTGTTTTTCCCGCTGCTTCTGTATCAGACTTTATCTGCCGAACTTTTTCCTCTGGCAGTGGCTGAGCTTCCACTTTGGGGATTTCTGGTTTTTCAGATCAACAGATTTCCGGCAGTTCTTTGTCTGCTTGGGATTTTTGGATTCATTCTCTCATTTTTTCTCTGGCTCTATGCAGAAAAATATCAGACTCTTTACCAGGATTTCCATCAGATCCGGGATGACAGTGAGGAACATGCGCTTCTTCTTTCTGAAAAAACAAGGCACTTCTGGAAAAACAGGATTACGAGATCTATGCAGCTACATTGCGTGAGCGTAACAGAATTGCCAGAGAGATCCATGATAATGTGGGACATGTACTATCCCGTTCTATCCTTATGACTGCTGCCTGCAAAACCATCAACAAAAATGATGCTCTTGATCCTCTGCTCGGAAATCTGGAAGAATCTCTGAATGGTGCCATGAACAGCATCCGTTCCAGTGTCCATGATCTTCATGACGATGCGGTAGATCTGGAAGATGCCATAAAAGGACTTGTAAAGGATTTCACCTTCTGCCCGGTGAAGCTTACTTATGATATGTCCAGGCAGATTCCAAGAGAGGTGAAATACAGTCTGATCAGTATTACAAAGGAAGGGCTTTCCAATGTGATGCGGCATAGTAATGCAGATTCCGTAAATATTCTTCTGCGGGAGCATCCTGCACTTTATCAGTTGTGCATTGAGGATAATGGGACACCGGGAAATGGAATCCCGGATATTCAAACTGAAGCAGACATCAATAAGGAAAAAAGCACTTCCGGTGGTATGGGGCTATCCAATATCCGGGACCGTGCAAAGGCGCTGGGCGGTACAGTCCAGATTACGCAGGAGAATGGTTTTCGGATCTTTGTGACGATCCCGAAATCTGTTTCTAATTGAAGCAGACAGATATTTCTCACTCTGCCGGAAACCTTCCCTGTTTGATCAAAGTACTTTCCCGGCATATTGGATTCGTCCGTTTTTTCTGATCTGTAAATTTATTTTTTATAACTCATAAACAGGAGATTTTGACATGAAAATTATAATCGTAGACGATGATTGCCTGGTTGCAGGTGCATTAAAAACCATTCTTGAGTCAAACCCGGATATCGAAGTGACTGCCACCGGCTCTGATGGTGAAGAAGCCTGTATCTGTACAGAGAATATCTTCCGGATATTCTTCTGATGGATATCCGTATGAAAGGAATGGACGGACTGGAAGCTTCCAGAAAGATACTGGATGAATTTCCGGAGGCTAAAATTCTTCTTCTGACTACTTTTTCCGATGATGAATATATTGTAAAAGCCCTCCGCCTTGGCACAAAGGGTTATCTTCTGAAGCAGGATTATACCAGCATTTTCCAGCTTTGCAGGCAGTCTATTCCGGACAGACTGTATTCGGCACGGAGATCATGTCCAAGATCCCGGAGCTTCTGCAGTCTTCCGGTGGATTTGATTATACTTCCCGGGAGATCAATGAACGGGAACTGGATATTATCCGGCTGATTGCCAACGGATACAGCAATAAGGAGATTGCCGCAGAACTGTTTCTCAGTGAGGGAACTGTACGAAATTATCTCAGTTCCATTCTGGATAAACTGCAGCTGAGGGATCGGACACAGGTTGCTGTGTTTTATTATCAGCATAAATAAAATCCGATTACATCCACCGCCGCACCTGCAACTGTCCTATATTACAGAATATAGATGTCTTTTCAATGTTTTACTATAATTTATAATCGGAGGATTTCTCACAATGAACCGCTATCTTACTATCCATATCCCGGAAGCAGCTGTTCCAATGCCTATCTCCCGCTTTCTTCGCACTCAGGCTGGTCTTACAAAAAAAGCAGATCAGCCAGGCAAAGTTCCGTCCCGGTGGTATCCGGAAAAACGGACAGCAGTGCCGGGTAACGGAAACAGCTTATCCCGGGGGATCAGATCACAGTATGCCTGGAAACGGACGATGTGGATTCTGCCCAGCTGGAATCTGCGACTTTCACTGTCAATTCAGACCGTCACAAATCCTGTTTCCATCATTCTACAGACTTAACCTTCTGTTCATATTCTAATTCTGATTCCTGCTGTTTATCAGCTTCAACTTCACATTTTTTTTCCTGAACTGGAAATCCTCTACGAAGACCAGGATATTCTTGCCATATACAAACCGGCTGGAATAGTCACTCATCCTTCCGGTTCTCACTACAGTGACAGTATCTCCAACCAGGTGGCTTCCTATTTCCGGTCCAAGGAAGAGCCTACCAAGGTCCGGTCTATCGGACGATTGGATAAAGAAACTTCCGGTATCCTGCTTTTTGCCAAGAACCAGACTGCTGCAGCCAGATTACAAAATCAGCGTGCGGAGGGGCTTTCAGAGAAAACCTATCTGGCTGCAGTTTCCGGTTTCATGCCTGTGGATGAATATGGATCTTTTCACAGGATCTCAATTCCCCTTGCACCTGACCCGGATAACCGTCTGAAAATGGTCGTATCCACAGATGGCACGCTTCCCGGAAGCAAACATGCAGAAACCCTTTATTCTGTCCTGAAATCTACCGGCCCTGACGCAGCAGCTCCGGCTTCCCTTGTAATGCTCCGTCTGAAAACCGGCCGTACCCATCAGATCCGTGTGCACATGGCATCTCTCGGGCATCCTCTTCTGGGTGATTCTCTGTACTGTTTATCGGACATGTCGAACCATTTTCCCGAGCTGCACTCCACGCGTGGAAGCTTAAATTTCAACTTCCATTTCCAATTGATGAAATTGCTTCCGACACCCCGTCTTCCATGTATCATGACAAAAATGCAAAAAAAGAAATCTCCCTGGAAGCGCCCCTCCCGGAAGATTTCAAAAAATTCTATGAAACGATATTCTGAAGCCATACGCCTTTTTTTACAAGGATAAATCCAATGACACATTTCATCATATCCGCAGCCTGGACCATTGCGTAGATCACAAGTACAGGCAAACCTGTAAAACGGCTCAAGGTAAATGCGATCGTCACACTTACCACCCAGATAAACACACTGTCAAACAGAAATGTAACAATGGTCTTTCCGCCGGAACGCAAGGTAAAATACGTTGCATGCAGGAATGCATTCTGCGGCATGAAAAATGCTGTGATCATAATAAAATATTTCGCCAGAGTACGTGCCTCAGCATTGGTATTGTAAAGCCTTGGAAACAGTGGTGCCATCACAAACATCACGGCTGCCACGCAGGTACAGCAGAACACAGAGAATGCGATCATCTTGTTGTCCGTATCTCTGGCTTCCTTCATCTTACCTGCCCCCAGAAGCTGTCCTACAACAATGGCTACCGAATCTCCAAGTGCGATAAATACGATATTAAATACATTGTTGATGGTATTGGAAATATTTAATCCCGCAACCACGTTCAGTCCACGGACTGAATAACACTGTGTCAGCATGGCCACTCCGGCTGCCCATAAGGTCTCATTCAAAAGCAGCGGGGTTCCCTTAATAAGTATCTTCTTTGTCAGGTTCGCCGGAACCTTTAATGTTGAATACAGCCCCTGTGCAAAATATTCTTTTCAGTATGCTTATGTGTCCAGCTCAGGACAATGCAGGCTTCCACATATCTGGAGAGCACTGTGGCAACAGCCGCACCTCTTACTCCCATTTCTGGGAAGCCGAATTTTCCATAGATCAGAAGATAATTAAATATCAGATTGATCAGCACTGCCACGATCCCGGCCTTCATTGGAAGTACAGTCTCACCGCATTCACGTAAGGTACTTGCATAGACCTGCACCATCATAAATGGCGGAAGTCCAGAAGCATGATCCATAAATACTGTTTCCCATAAATAAGAGTATCCCTGATTTCCTGTGCGGTTCCGTCACCTTTTAAATACATGCTGATCAGTGAACCCCCTGCTGTCAGAAACAGTATAATGGTGATCGCTGTCAGAATCACTGCCATCCACAGTTTATAACGAAGTGTCTGGCGGACACCCTCATGATCCTTCTGTCCGAAATACTGTGCTGTAAAAATTCCCGCTCCGGACACCCCGCCGAAAATGCATAGATTATATACAAAGATCAGCTGATTGACGATCGCTGCTCCTGACATCTGTTCTGTACCGATACGACCGATCATAATATTGTCCAGAAGACTGACAAAATTTGTGATCCCGTTCTGTACCATGATCGGTACCGCAATAGACAGGACCATTAGATAAAATCTCTTATCTCCTACGAACTTCGGAAAAAAGAAGATTTCTCTTTTACCTTCTCCATAAATTCTTCCTCCTTGTTTTCGTTTTCCTTCATCCAAAATTCTCCACAAAAAGAAGACTGCCACCCGAAACAGTCTTCCTTTTCGTAAGCGTTGTAGCTACTTACCTTACTACAAACTTCTTTTATTTTCAATAGTCTTTATAACGATAAATCCCCGTTTTTTTGTATCTTTTTACTCCACCATATGACTCTCATCTGCAATATATTCGAAGAAGTCAAAGTCCGCACATTTTTTGTGGAGAATGCGGTCTGCACAGGTGATTCCAACCATGGTTCCTGTAAATTCTCCGTACTTACAGTACTCATCAGAAAATCTTGTGGTGTCAAAGATACGTCCGATCTTTTCATAAGTTTCTCCGTCATAGCTCCACTCAAACCAAGATTTTCTTCCCTCTATATAAAGTCTCAGATAAACTGGTTTATCTTCTACCGGAATTCTGGTGTTCAGAAACTCTGTTTTTTCTCCGTTTTCCAGATGGATGATGGACAACGCACTCTGTCCCAGGGTTTCACTGTAATATTTCCGGAGATTGATATAATTCATGTTGTCGTAATACAGAATCAGGCCTGCGCTGTGCTGATGTACTTCCGGTGTGAATTCCATCTTTGTGGTGATCCGCGCATATACACTTGTAAGCTTTCTGGCCAGGATACTTACTTTGTTGAGAGATGTTCTGGATTCCTGTCCACGAAGACGCACATAGCCTTTTCTTGCTTTCATATCTGCAAAACGCTGAGGCATAATCCTTGGAGAATAATAAAAGTTTCCAAGTTCATCCTCATCAAAATCATCAAAATCCGGAGTTTTTTCCACCAGATATTCCGGAAGAGATGTTTCCGGCACCTCAATCTTCGCCAGATTGCTTCCATCTGCCATACGAAGCCAGTTATCCTCAGTCCACATCATTTTCTGGATAGCTGTCTCTCTTCCAAGTGTACAGCGAAGCTCCGGTACAAACGGTCTTGCACAGAGATGTACCAGATACACTTCTCCGGTAGAAGCTCCACATAGCTTCCGTGTCCGGATTTCTGAAGAACAGAGTCCGGGTTATAGTACTTTGGTTTCAGATGATCCGGATCCTGGCGCTCATAGGATTCTCCTGGAACGCTGGTAACAATCGGGTTCTTTGGATCTTTTTCATATGGTCCCCATACATTTTTGGACCGTCCCATTGTCACGCAGTGATTATAACCTGTACCGCCTTCTGCACACATAATGTAATAATATTCCCCACGTTTTGTAAGATGCGGTGCCTCAATGCATCCCCGGTCTGTACCACCTCGCCAGATTCTCTTCGGATAACCGATAATCTCTTTTTTCTCAGGTGAATACTCTACCATACAGATAGCGCCTGGCTTCTCATAGCCTTCTCTTGTCTCCCACTCCAGAGATACCACATATTTTTTCCGTTGGTATCGTGAAACAGAGAAGCATCAAAGCCGGAAGAATGAAGATAAACCGGCTCACTCCACGGTCCGCGGATATCTTTTGCACAGATCAGGAAATTATCCACATCAAAATATCTGGCGTTCATGGAATTCATTACTCCGTAAACAACATAGAACATATCCTCTTCCTCACAGTAGGTCAGGCACGGAGCCCAGATTCCCTTTGCGCTTGGAAGTTTCTTGAGATCTACTTTTTCGTCATCTGTAATAACATGTGTATACAGTTCCCAGTTTTTCAGATCTTTGAATGATAAACCGGAATTCCCGGAAACCATTCAAAAGTAGAAACTGCCATATAGTAATCATCACCTTTCCTGCAGATGCACGGATCCGGATTGAAACCCGGAAGTATTGGATTTATAATCATATTATTTTTCTCCTTTTCCGGCCGAACCAGCCAAAATCAACGCACCGTCCCAGATCCCAGCTGTCCCAGCCGATCCAGCCCGGAGTATTCACGGTATCTGTAAGCAGTTATAGCTCCAGTAAAAATATCCGCTGCATTTATCCCAAAGCTCCAGCTGTGCCTTCGCCAAAGTCGCATAGATTTCTTTTTTCTCTTCTGTGGAAAGACTTTCCCGTTCGCTTCCTTCCACTCCGTTGAGCACACTCTGTCCGCCTTTTGTATCACAGCCGCATGCAAGGGAATTGAAGAGACACCATTCACCGCAGATCACCGGGAAATATTTTTCCATCTCCGTAATCTGTGGTTCCAGCTCCTCACGCACATATTTCAGATATCCCTCGATCGTCTGACTGCAGCCTCTTGCCTCTGCCACCATCAGATACTGATGAGTATCCAGAATCACATTGGAATATTTTTCTTCCTGCATAAAGTCCTTCCACGCCATCAGCTCAAAGCCGTCGTGGAGCACAACGTATTTTTCCTTTGGCATGTAAGTACTGATCCGATCGTATGCTTCCAGATAAAATTTTCTTAAGAATTCCATGGTGATCGGGGCTGAGCCTTTTGCCAGCTCCGGATCTGCCGGTGCATAACGGTTCTGCACATCCATAGTCCCCCCACATATTCTCAGTTACAGGTTCATTCAACGGCTGTATGCCAAACAGACCTTTTCTATGACCGTATCGTTTTGCCAGACGTTCCAGAACTCCAAGAACAAATTCTACCTCATCCGGATTCTGTGCCCATTTACACACGCCGCTGATTCCACCGTTATCAAAACCATTCTGGCTTAACGGTACAGTGTGAAGATCGATCAGAATGGTAAGTCCGTACTTTTCCGCCCAGTTAAATGCTTTATCCAGTTCTTCAATGCAGCCGATAAATGGCTTTCTGTCCCTAAATATAAATATGGTACCGGAATACGGACAGAATCCATTCCCATTCTTTTTATGGTTACAAAATCTCTTTCTGTGATGTACTCCGAACGATGGATTTTTATCCTTGCTTCATATACCTCCGGTGAAAGCTGCGTTGGAAGATAATACTCATCTTCCGCTGTTGTTCCCTCAAACAGGGCCGGGTTCATCCATTTCTCCAGAACCAGCCAATTTCCAAGATTTACGCCTTTTATATTCATATCCGGTACTCTCCTTTTACTTCTGTGTACGCTTTTTCAGATCTTCGATGATTCCGGCAAATTCCTTGTCCAGATGATAAAATTTCATGATCACAAGTCCGCATACATAAACTGCAATCGGAATCCATACAAAGCAGATTTTAATAGAAGTCAGTGCAGATTCTGTCTGTACAGCTGCAGTTCCCACATAGCCGCCGATTTCCAGAATCAGTCCGAGAAGTGCAGATCCTATTCCATTTCCGATCTTATATCCAAAGCTGCAGGCACTGTTTACAAGGCCCTCTGTACGGCAGCCTGTTTTCCACTCACCATAATCGATCGTGTCGGAAACCATTGCCACATAGTTGCACCGCCACAGGCATTACCAACACCACGGATCACACTGGAAATCACAATGATCGCCATGGAACCACCGGAAAAATTCAGTACCAGCATTCCAATGATATCCAGGATAAGACCAATAGAAAATACATTTCTCTTTCCAAGTTTCTTAACCATCATGGCAATAAAGAACATTCCGCAGATCTGTACAATATTAAAAATACCGTTGATCGTACCTACCAGATTTTTGTCGCCGAGAATATCTTTTGCATAATATACAGTCGCACCACCGTTAACAGAATACATAAGGAAGAAAAGGGCAAGCATACCTGTCATCATGATCCAGTATTTGTTTTTGAAAAGTGCTTTGATACCTGTTACAAAAGGCACATCCTCTGCCTTTGTCTCTCCGCTGTTCTCAGATGCACGTACACGTTCCTTTGTTCCAAAGAAAGTAAATAAAAATGCTACGATTGCCACAAAGCCAAATACTATAAATGTTTTAGTCCATGCTGCTGCATTGTTTCCGAAGTGCTCCACCAGCGGAAGTGTAAATGTATTGATCGTAAGTGTTCCGGCTGTTGCCAGAAGATTTCGGAAAATACTTAAAACAGAACGCTCATACGGATCCTGTGTCATCAGTGCGTTCAGTGCAGAATACGGTACATTGATCGCTGTATAAATCACTGTAGATACCAGATTATATGTGATAAATACATACACCAGCTTCGGTGTTGATGCCCAGGAAGCCGGAACGGAAAACAGAAGGATTCCGGATATTGCAAACGGAATACACATACGAAGGATCCATGGCCTTGCTTTTCCATACTTGGATTTTGTACGGTCAACGATCACACCCATGATAATATCACTGATTCCATCAAAAATACGCGAAACCATCATAATGGTTCCCACTGCTATCGCACTGACATTGGCATAGTCCGTATAATAGAACAGCAGAAACGCTGACATTGCTGTATAAATAATGTTACATCCGAAATCACCACATCCATAGGAAAAACGTTCCAAAATTTTTCCAAAGGTCAATTTACTCTTTTGATTCATATTTTTTTACCTCTCCCTTTGTTTTATTTCACATTTCCATGGCCATGGAGCTTTGTTTTATGGTATTATACTATCATAACGATTCTGTATCTATTAGGTCAAAAAAGCTCCAATATATAGGTCAATATTCTCTTTTTGCAGGAGGGTTTTATGGATAAAAAAGAAATTTCCTATGAGATCATAGATTATTCGGGTGTCACCAACGTTAAATTTTACACTTCTACAGACAACGGAAGCTACATTCCGTCGCACTGGCACAGGGCTGTTGAGATCCTTTATATGCAGGAAGGCGCTCTTGATGTCACCATAGAAAATACCAGCTTTACCATCCACCCGGGAAACTGCATCCTGATCAATGTCAATGTAATTCATTCCACCAAATGCACAGTTCCAAATAAAGCGATCGTTCTCCAGATTCCTGTGGATTTTATGGAAAAATATATTCCGAATGTTCAGAGTTTATGTTTATCTGGGATCATCATACAAAAGATCCCGTAAAAAGAACAAAACTGGAAATGCTGAAAACGACTCTGGAGCAGCTTCAGATCATTGACGATATCCGGCCAGATGGTTTTATCCTGCGTTTTAACAGTCTGATCTTTGAGCTTCTTTTTCAGCTGTATCACAATTTCCGCGTCCGGATCTTTCACAGTGATCTAAGCCAGCAGAAAAAAAGATCTTGACCGCTGAACTTTGTTCTGAATTACATTGCCGAAAATTATCAGCGTCCCATATCTCTGGACGAGATTGCCGGTGTCGCTTACCTGCAGACCGGCTATTTCTGCAGATTTTTCAAGAAAAAAATGGGAGTTACCTTTCTGGAATATCAGAACGAATACCGGCTTTCTTTTATTTACAAGGATCTTATAAACACTAAAGACCCTGTTCACATAATACTGGAACGGCATGGTTTCACCAACTACAAGCTGTTTCGCCGGATGTTTCAGGAACATTTTGGATGTACGCCTACCAAAGTCCGGAAAACACTCAGAACGCCAAGGACTGACAAACCAGCGTTCTTATTTTCGTTTAACAAAATCTTCCGGAAGCGTATCTCACAGACTCCCGGAAGATTTTTTGTCTTAATATTCTAAATTTCTCAGTATCTTATAATTCCCGTCCATCGGTCTCAATAACCTTTTTATACCAATGAAAACTCTTTTTCTTATAACGCTTCAATGTTCCGCTTCCGTCATCATTACGGTCTACATAAATGAATCCGTAACGCTTGCGAAGCTCTGCTGTCGATGCACTGACAAGGTCGATGCATCCCCATGTAGTATATCCCATCAGATCTACGCCATCCATGACAGCCTCTTCCATCTGGCGGATATGATCACGGAGATATTCAATACGATAATCGTCCTCTACAGTCATCTCACCATCTTCACCCTGCACCAGCTTGTCCATAGCACCAAGGTCCGTTTCCACGATGAAAGCGGCTTCTGATAACGATTCCACAGAGTGTTCAGTACATAGCGCAGTCCCTTCGGTCGATCTGCCATATCCAGTCACTGGC
>ENA-OQER01000233-OQER01000233.1-human-gut-metagenome-genome-assembly--contig:-NODE-233-length-31438-cov-2.100859_pt1 | contig 31438 bp, 46 predicted proteins | sample MGYA00242797_ERZ504639 | MGnify/ENA primary metagenome ERZ504639 (study PRJEB26092, sample SAMD00036306) | human gut metagenome | host: Homo sapiens | study: EMG produced TPA metagenomics assembly of...
TGGAGCCATATGCATCCTCAAGCTGTGAGATGATCGCAGAGATCCTGCAGTATTTTGCAGACGGCTGAAGCTTCGCAGTATTGAGGCGGACTGTATTATGCGGGTATCATGATCGATACCAACAACTTTACAACAAGAGCAGGTGTGCGTACTTTTGAGGCAGCAGCATTCCTGCGCAGATGCGGAGCAGATGTGACACGTGTACGTAAGATGCTCGGGATAATATTGATTCTTATAAGGCGAGAGCGGAGGCAGTTCGTACTGCGGAGATCTACAGAGATTATTTTGCCATTGCAAGATGTCCGAGTGAAGGCCTGGAAAGTCCTACCGTTGTAGGAGCACAGGCGGCCAATGAGCTGCTCAATATCGCAGGAGTCAAGGCATCTTTTGTTCTTACCAGCTATAATAATGAGGTTTACATCAGTGCCAGAGCCATTGATGAGGTGAATGTACAGGTCATGATGGAACGGATGGGCGGCGGCGGACATCTGAATATTGCCGGTGCACAGGTGAAAGACACCATGGATGAGACCGAAAGAATGCTGAAAGAATTATAGACCAGTTATATCAGGAAGGGGACAAATAGAAATGAAAGTAATTCTTCTGGAAGATGTTAAATCCCTGGGAAAAAAGGGACAGATCGTAAATGTAAGTGACGGATATGCAAGAAACATGATCCTGCCAAAAAAGCTTGGTGTTGAAGCTACCTCCAAGAATCTCAATGACCTGAAACTCCGTAAGGCAAATGAAGAAAAGGTTGCACAGGAAAACCTGGACGCTGCCAAGGCATTTGCAGAGGAGCTTTCCACAAAGGAGGTTATCCTTACTCTGAAGGTAGGTGAAGGCGGAAGAACATTCGGTTCTGTATCCTCAAAAGAAATCTCTGAGGCAGCCAAGAAACAGCTGAATCTTGAGATTGATAAGAAAAGCTCCAGCTGGAGAATCCGATCCGTAACCTGGGTGTTACCAATGTTCCGGTACGACTTCATCCGAAGGTAACCGGAAGTCTTAAAGTCTGGGTAAAAGAGGCGTAATCAATGGAAGAAGCACTGATCAAGAGGATTCTGCCTCACAGTATTGAGGCAGAGCAGTCAGTGATCGGATCCATGATCCTGGATCGTGATGCGATCCTGGTGGCTTCCGAGATCCTGACCAGTGATGATTTTATCAAAACAATACGGCATCATTTTGATGCCATGGTGGAACTCTGTAATGAAGGACAGCCGGTAGATCTGATCACTCTGCAGAATCGTCTCAAGGAGAAAGAACTTCCGCCGGACATCAGCAGTATGGAATATGTCCGTGATTTGATCGCAGCAGTTCCTACATCAGCCAATGTGAAATACTATGCCAATATCGTAAGTGAAAAGGCAGTTCTCCGTCGGCTGATCAGGACTACGGAAGAGGTTGCCAATGCCTGTTATCTGGAAAAGGACAGTACGGAAACCATACTTGAGGAATCCGAGAAAAAGCTGTTTAATATTTTACAGAGAACAAATGGCAGCGATTATGTGCCAATCCAGCAGGTCGTGTTGAATGCAGTCAGCAATATTGAGAAGGCTTCCAAGCTGAAGGGCTCCGTTACCGGGATTCCGACCGGATTTGTGGATCTGGATTATAAGACTTCCGGTATGCACGCGTCTGATCTTGTACTGATCGCAGCTCGACCTTCCATGGGAAAAACTGCCTTTGTATTGAATATTGCCCAGTATATGGCGTTTCGTAAAGATGTGACCGTGGCTATTTTCAGTCTGGAGATGTCCAAGGAGCAGTTGGTAAACCGTCTTCTTGCTATGGAATCTCACGTGGATTCCAGAATCTCCGTACCGGAAATCTGAAAGATGAGGACTGGACGAAGCTGGTAGAAGGAGCGGATATTATCGGTGGCTCCAATCTTATTATTGATGATACACCTGGAATTTCCATTGCGGAGCTTCGTTCCAAATGCAGAAAATATAAGCTTGAGCATAATCTGGGGATCATCATGATCGATTATCTTCAGCTGATGAGCGGAAGTGGAAAATCGGATTCCAGACAGCAGGAAATTTCAGATATTTCACGATCACTGAAAGCGTTGGCAAGAGAGATCGATGTACCGGTAATTGCGTTATCACAGCTTAGCCGTGCAGTGGAACAGAGACCGGATCACAGACCAATGCTTTCGGATCTTCGAGAGTCCGGAGCTATTGAGCAGGATGCGGATGTGGTCATGTTTATCTATCGAGATGATTATTATCACAAGGATACCGAGAAGAAAGACATTGCAGAAATTATCATAGCCAAGCAGAGAAACGGTCCTATCGGAACTGTGGAGCTGGTATGGCTGCCAAGATATACCCAGTTTGTAAATATGAAAAAATAGAGCCGTGCAGACGGTAAATGAAAGGCTGTCAGGATGAAAGCTTATAGTTATCCTGATGGCCTTTTGTATTTTTGTCAGTGTGATAGTGGAGTTCGGGATGCTATGGATATAGGCAAAGAGTCATATTTGGTAAAATTATGTCAACCGATTAATCTTGCTATTTCCTGATCTCAGGGGTTATACTGTAGACAGCAGCAGTGAATCTCTATATAAGGGGGCGTTCACAATGGAAAAAAGATATACAGTCAGACAGGCCGTAACACTGACCGGAGTGAAATCTTATGTCCTGCGTTACTGGGAGGAAGAACTGGAGCTTCGGATCGGACGCAATGAACTGGGACATCGCTATTATACACCGTTTGATATCCAGCTTTTTCTTAAAATAAATGAGCTGAAAAGTAAGGGACTTCAGTTGAAAGCAATCCGTACACTGATCCCACCGGAGGTAAGAAAGACAGATACACCGGATTTTTCAGAATCTGATATCAGGATTCTGGAGGGAGAAGCTGTTGAGCTTGAAGATACCCCAATGAAAAATACGGGATCTGAAAAGGAGTTCATGGAAAAAGCGGAATCCGGGAATACAGAGAAGTGCGGAGCAGATAACGATAAGATATTGGAGTTCAGGAAATCATGGAACGCCTGATCCGTGAGGAAATGCAGAGAAAGAAAGAAGGAGAGTACCGGTGTCGTTCTCTGGATGAAGCAATCCGCAGGCAGCAGCAGGCAAGAAGAGAAGCAGCAGCTTCCTGTGAGGGAAAAAAGAATAAAAGAAACAGAAAAGGCTGCCGGTAAACCGGCAGCCTCATTCATTATAGCAGCTTATCAAGCTAATGGTGCATTACTCAGCAGAGATAGCACCAACTGGACAGGCCTCAGCGCATGTTCCGCAGTCAACACAAGCGTCTGCGTCGATTACATAATGCTCGTCTCCCTGAGAAATAGCCTCGTTCGGGCACTCACCCTCACATGTTCCACAGCTAACGCATTCGTCAGAAATTACATATGCCATAATTGATATCCTCCTTTTAAATTGTGTATTGTATGTATCCCCTACCAGGGATTCTATCCCCATTCTAATATATCTGCATAAAGAATACAAGTATAAATTTATAAACAAAACTGAAAATTCATAACCCGTTGATTCCATCCCGGATTCGTATTATAATAGCAGAACGGAATGAAAATATTTCGATAAAACAGTAAAGGAGAATACAATCATGGCAAAAGTTACAAAGAGCATGCTGATCGGAGAACTGCTCACTGTAGACCCGAATATCGCACCGATCCTGATGAGAGCAGGAATGCATTGTCTTGGCTGCCCGTCTTCACAGATGGAATCTCTGGAGGAAGCAGCAATGGTCCATGGCCTGGATGCAGATGTCCTCGTAGCTCAGATCAATGATTTTCTTGGTGAGTAATAAACAGAAGCTTTTTTTGCTGAAACAAAAGAACCGCTGTCGGGAAATGCAGATCATATGGATCGCATTCCGACAGCGGTTTGTTTGTCTGCAGGATATCTGGTTTGTCAGATATTCAGAAGCTTCTGAAGTGCATGATCAGCGATCAGTGCACAGTGCTCTCTGAAGTAGGCTTCACCGGCTGGTGTGAATGCGCGGCCGATGCCATACTCGGAAAGGATATTGCAGACCTTGTTAAATTCTTCAGGTGTACAGTCTGACTGATGAAGAACCAGCTGATAGACACCGTCTTCTCCTTCACGATAGAGAGTATTATCACCGGTAAAGAAACCATTCATACCATGAGCTGCGGCAATAACATCATCCAGCTCCGGGAAAGAGTACAGGCGTATAAGCTTTACAGAACTCTCAGCTGGCTGCTGTGATGCATCCGGAGTTTCTGTTTCCTGAGAGGTGGAAGTTTCTGCCCTTTTTTCTTCCGGTTTCTGTGAAAGATCCTTAAGTTTGGATTCACAGAGCTTCTGGAAGATATCGATGATATTGTCAGCGCCATCGATCTCTACGGTATCGGAAGGCTTGTTGCCCTTGAAGGGGGCAAATTTGGAAAAACGTGTATCCAGTTCTTCAGGATCTTCCACTTTAGTGATAATGAGGATAACACTTTCGGCATTGACAGGAATAGCCTCGATCATCAGAGGAATATTATCTGCTTCAAAACCAAACTGTATCTGTGCCTGCTGCATCATATCACGAAAGAGACGTTGGCTTTCTCGGTACCGTATGCAAGTTCACTGATACGGATCTGATGACTGTCCAGATCTTCTTTCGTCAGGGTACAGCGGATCTGATTTTCATTGATTTTTTCTATTTTCATATGATCACATCCTATAGGTGAATAAATTAATCTTTACATACTGTATTATATAACAGTTATACACAAGATGTAAAGATGCAGAAACCTGAGAAAAAAGAAAATTTCCTATTCTCTTATAAAAGACTTGCATCTGAAGGGAAATCAGGTATAATGAAAATCAGAAAAGCTGTCTCATCCCAGAAACAAGAAGACAGTAACGATAACTTAAAGTCATATTTTTCTGAAGATAAGGATTCTGTGTGAAATTCATCGGCGAGTCTGTCGGTACACAGATAAATTTTCCCCATTTTATTATTTATATTTTATTACAAGTATCATCCTAACAGGGAAGTTGCAGCTTTTCGAGAACCATTGCTGGTGTTTTCTGAAAATCTAACCAGGAAAGGAGGTCGGGATACGCCAAATATATCACAGGAAAAAAAGAAATCCGCAAAACCCCTTCGAAGGAACTGGAGCTTTGTCGTGAGAACGGAGTTTCTCTTTATCTCAATGGAGCACCAAGCACTCCGAAAAAAATCGCAAAAGCCTGTCAGATTGCGGAAAACGGGGTCTATATGCGGGATTATACGGAAGATGAAGACGGCCATATCGCCTGTGTAAGCTTTGATCTTATTCGTAAAGAATGACCGTACATAAGAAAAAACGTTCCCCGGATAACGATCATCCCTGCACTCATGCATACCATGCGGGGAACCGAAATTCTAAAGAAATTGTGAAAAATTATTAAAAGTCGATTTTTATAACGAAATGTAGACAAGATATGTTATAATGAAACAAATTATGACATTTTATACCGAGAGGAAAAAAATATGACAAAAAAACACATACCGATCCTTGTGGTAGGTCTGCTGATCGTTCTGGTCGTTCTTGCCGGAGGGGCTGTTTACGGGATCAATAAGATTATACCAAGCAGGAAACAGATGAATCTGACAGAATACTACGGACAGAATGCAGACGGTGAGGCTGCGTTGATACTTGGAACTGAGAAACTGGAGGAGAAGGCACTTATCTCAGGAGAAGATGTATATCTTCCGCTGGATGTAGTGAACGGATATTTGAATCAGAGATATTACTGGGATAGTGAAAACAAGAAGATCCTGTAATGCAAACACCATCCAGTCTCACAGAGGAACCGGCTTCAGATAAGGCAGACGGAAACGTGTGGCTGAAGGATGACACGGTTTATCTGAAACTGGATTATGTAAAAGAGTATACAGATATCGATTCTTATATAGGGCAGGATCCTGCAAGGGTTGCGATACAGTACAAATTTACCAATGTGGAGACCGTGACCACAAAGAAGGATACAGTGATCCGCTACCGGGGCGGGATCAAGGCGCCGATTCTTTCCAAACTGGCGAAGAATACAGTTCTACGGCTGATGGAATGAAGGTGAGGACTGGGATCAGGTGGCAACCGATGACGGTTACATCGGTTATGTTCAGAAGAAAAAGGTAAGTGCCGTGGATACAACGGATTATGAAAGGGATTTTAAGACAGAGTCCTATACATATCTTACCATGGATAAGCCGGTGAACCTGGCATGGCACCAGGTTACCAGCACAGATGCAAACAGCTATTTCGCAGATGCGGTACAGAATATGACAGGCGTGAATGTGATCTCTCCAACCTGGTTTTCTGTAACGGATAACTCCGGAAATATTTCTAGTCTTGCATCTGGGGAGTATGTGATGCAGGCACATGAAAAAGGACTGAAGGTATGGGGACTGGTGGATAATTTTAATGAGAACATGAGTACCACAGAAGTTCTTTCAAAAACCAGTTCAAGGCAGAATCTGGAGAATCAGCTGATCACTTATGCACTGAAAGCAGGACTGGATGGAATCAATGTTGATTTTGAATCTTTGGGCGAAGAAGCAGGAATCCATTTCCTTCAGTTTTTAAGAGAGCTTTCTATCCAGTGCCACGCCAATAACCTGGTGCTTTCGTAGATAATCCGGTTCCGGAAGATTTTACCAGTCATTATGACCGTGCGGAACAGGGCAAGGTTGTAGATTATGTGATCATTATGGGCTATGATGAGCATTACGTAGGCTCCGATGCAGGTTCCGTGGCATCTCTGCCATGGGTAGAACAGGGGGTTAAGGATACGCTTTCAGAAGTAGCAGCTCAACGGACGATCCTTGCGATCCCGTTCTACACAAGGCTCTGGAAGACTACAGATGGCGGTGCACTGACAAGTGAGGCCATCGGTATGGATCAGGCACAGCAGACGATCAGTGATAACGGAGCAGAAACGTACTGGGACAAAAAGACAAGTCAGAATTACGGAACCTATGAAGGGGACGGTGCCACATACCAGATCTGGCTGGAGGACTCTAAGTCTATTGCGGAAAAGGTTAAACTGATCAAAAAATACAAACTGGCAGGTGTGGCAGAGTGGAAGCTTGGGTTCGAGAACAGCGGAATCTGGAGCGTGATCACAGAAAACCTGTCATAAACAGAAGAAAACATTGTGATCTTCAACAATGCTAAAAAACACTCCCGCAACATATATTAAAATAAATATGCCGGGGGTGTTTTGCGTTGAAAAAACATTTCATAGAATTGGCAAATGGCAGTTCTTATGCTGGTTCTGTTTTTTATATTCTGTCATGGGAAGCGGCAGAAACTGCAGGCAGACTTATAGATGTATCCGGAAATATAAAAGCAGATCAGGTGATCCTGGTGGATGCCGGCCATGGCGGTATGGATTCCGGAATGGTGGGAATCGGTGGATTGAAGGAAAAAGGGATCAATCTGGATATTGCCATGAAACTTAAAGGGATTCTGGAAAAAAAAAGGCCTTGCCGTAGTGATGACCAGGGAAGAAGATAAAGGTCTTTATGAAATGGTACAAAAAATATGAAAGCACAGGATCTGCAGAATCGTATTGAACAGATCCGGAAATATGAACCGGTGCTTTCTGTGAGTATCCATCAGAACAGCTACAGTGATCCCGGAGTAAAAGGTCCGCAGGTATTTTATTATGAAGATTCGGAAAGCGGAAAAGCACTGGCACTTGCGATCCAGGAAAGCATGAACCGGAAGCTTTCCATTGTACGGCCTCGGGTGGCAAAAGGAAACAGGACTTATTATCTTCTGAAGCGAAGTCCGGGTGTGATCAATATCGTAGAATGTGGATTTCTTACAAATCCGGAGGAAGCTCCCTGCTTCAGACAGAGAAGTATCAGTGCAAGGTAGCAGAGGCTGTGGCCGATGGAATCGTTACATATCTGGAAAAACAGAAGGAAAACGAAAAAAATTGAAAAAAATGTGAATAGCCTTTTCATAGGAAGGTGATTCTGCTATACTTTACGTGAATTAAGGAGAATCCTATGCTTGGAATCATTTATCTTATATTATGTATGTTAACAGGACTGGAAATGGCAGGATGTCTGTTTCCGCGTCAAACAACTGAAAGAGGAAACAGGATATGGGTGGTCCTGCCGGCAGCATTTGGAATAGGGATCCTGATGCTGACCTGGGCAGTCTATATTCTTTCCTGGATGTTCAGCATATGCGCGGGGGCAGAGCATCCTCTTTTTTATGGAAATCTGATCGTATTTCTGGTGGATATCCTGCTGCTTTCGGGAATCTTCCGGTGGAAAAAGAAAAACAGAAAAAAAACGTTTGTGATATCCGAACGGATGATCAGCAGAAAATGGATCCTGAAAAAAGAGCTTCTGCTTTTTGGCATTCTGACGGTCTTTGTGACCTGGATGATGTTTTACGTTTTTTACATGAAAGACGGCATTCTGTACTCCGGTTTTTCTGTATATGGAGATTATGCACCCCACACGGCAATGATGCGATCTTTTTCCAGAGGAAATAATTTTCCAACCCAGTATCCGCATTATGGCGGGCAGGATGTGAAATATCATTTTATGTTCCAGTTCCTTGTGGGAAATCTGGAGTATCTGGGCTTTCGTCTTGATCTGGGATATAATCTGGTAAGCATCCTGTCTCTGGTGGGATTTCTTATGGTGCTTTACGGGATCAGCTACCGGATGTTTAAAAGCTTCTGGGCAGGGGCAGCTGCCATTGTTTTCTTTTTTTCCGCAGCGGAACAGCTTCTGGCGTTATCTGTGGGAACATCTTCAGGCGGGGGATCTTGTACGGACTCTGGAAGAAAATACGGCGTTTATCGGTTATACCACCAATGAAAATTGGGGATTATGGAATTTCAATGTATATCTGAACCAGCGTCATCTGGCCTTCGGTCTTCTGATGGCAGCTGTAGCGGTATGGACTTTTATAGATTGGGTGGAAGCCGGATGCAGTCACAAGGAACAGGGCTTTTTGTGGATCCGTAACCGCTTTTTTACAAAAGAAGCCTGGCTCTGCAGAAATGAGGGTACGGCGATCCTTCTGGGTCTGTTTCTGGGATTAACTGCCTTCTGGAACGGAGCTGCGCTGATCGGCGGTCTTCTGATCCTTGCCGGACTGGCAGTTTTTTTCTGACGGTAGCTGGATTATATGATCTGTGCCGGACTGGCGGTACTTTTTTCGGAACTGCAGTCGAAGATCTTTGTGTCGGGAAGTGTTATGAGTCCATCCTTTTACTGGGGATTTCTGGCAGACAATAAAAGCATTTCCGGTGTACTCTGGTATCTGGTGGAGATCAGTGGATTTTTCTTTGTGGGAATGATCGTGGCAGCAGTATTTCTGAAAAGAAGTCAGCGGGCAGTGCTGATGGGCTGTTTGCTACCAATGGTATTTGCATTTCTGGTATCGCTGACTCCGGATATCAATGTCAACCATAAATATGTGATGATCTCCTACGCATTTGTGACAGTGTTCTGGGGATGGAGCGTTAGATGTGTTTTCCTTGAGGGAAAAAAGGCTGGAAGAAATGGGCCGGTCGCGCAGTGGCAGCCGTCCTTTGTATCTGCCTTAGTGCAACCGGGATCTACGATTACGTGATCATCTTAAGAGATAACGATTCCGCACACAGGATGACTGTAAATATGGAAAGCAGCCTGACGGACTGGCTCAGTGCGAATCTTAAGAAAAATGACCTTCTGCTGACGCCGGAATATACCATGAATGAGGTTACTATGTCCGGTGCATGCTGTATTGCGGATGGCCTTATTATGCATGGTCTGCAGGGTACGATACGGGCTATCGTGCCGGCCAGGCAGTGCTCATGTATACCACGGATGATCCGGAGGTACTGAAAGCTGCCGTAAAGCAGGAAAAGATCACATATATCCTGTTTGAGGAGGATATGGAATTTGAACAGCAGGAATGTCGTGAGGATATCATCAGGGAGACATATCCACTGGTGTATACCTCAGAGGATGGGAGAATAAGAATCTATGAAACATGACAGCTATATATCATTATGCCGGCATATAATGAAGAAAAAAAATATCGGGACCGTGATCGAGCAATGGTATCCGGTAGTGGAGAAGATCGGCGGGGACAGCCGCCTGGTGATCCTGAATGACGGCAGCAAAGATGCTACCTACAAAAAAATACAGGACTATCAGAAAAGTATGACCGTCTTATAGGAATTGATAAACCGAATGAAGGGCATGGAGGAACAATACTCAGAGGATATCGTTACGCAGTGGGAAAAGATGCTGATTATATTTTTCAGACGGATTCAGACGGGCAGACACTTCCGGAGGAATTCTGGCAGTTCTGGGAAAACGTCAAAAGTGCGGGCTTCTTATCGGTTACCGGCAGAAGAGAGAGGATGGGCTCTCCAGGATTTTTGTGACAAGAATACTGCGGCTTGTGCTTTTTCTTATTTTTGGAACCTGGGTAAAAGATGCAAATACGCCATATCGGCTGATGGAGGGAAAACAGCTCGCCAAAGTACTGAAGCGTATCCCAGACGGATTTTTCCTTTCCAATGTGCTGATGACTGTGATCTATGAAAAACATCAGCTTTATGTGGAATATATCCCCATCACATTCCGACCGAGACAGGCCGGAAAAAACTCTATCAACATGAAACGGATCATAAAGATCGGAAGACAGGCATTTGCGGACTTTATCCGTCTGCGGAGCAGGATCTGATACAGGGGGGACAGAAGGATGAAAAAAAAGATCAGAGAATTATTTCCGGAGTTGACTGCAGCAGTGATCCTGACAGTACTTTCTGCGTATCTCCTGGGAGGAGATGTATGGACATTCTGGACGTGGTGGTTGCTTGCACTGTTTATGGGAATGGTGGCAATGCCGGTCACAGGAAGGCTTTTCGGAGGCTTTGAAGACCGGGGCTGGCTTTTTCAAAGGTACTTGCCATTGCGGTTACCGGATTTCTCACCTGGTTTCTGGTAGCGGTGGAAATTCTTCCTTTTACAGCAGCAGTGTGTGTAGGAGTATCTGTGGCTGTTGGCATTTTGTGTGCTGTACTTTTTCATGTTCAGCTGAAGCATGGGATTGAATGCTATCCGTCAGGAAAGATCCGGTTGGTCTTTCGGGAGGAGCTTTTGTTTTTTGGGGATTTTTCTGCTCTGGACTTATCTGGCCGGATTCCGGCCACAGGCATACGGAACAGAGAAATTTATGGATTATGGCTTCATGGAGGCCATGATGCGGAGCAAAACTCTTCCTGCACGTGATCTCTGGTATTCTCAGGGAACCATCAATTATTACTATGGCGGGCAGTATTTTGCAGTATTTCTTACGAAGCTTACAGGAAGCAGAGTGGAAGTGACTTATAATCTGATGCGTACCTTTGTGGCAGCGTTTGCCTTTGTGTATCCGTTTTCGCTGGTCCGTCAGATGACGAAGGACAGGCTGTATGGACGGCTGGATGGAAAGAAGAAATATCTTCCGTCACTGGCAGGAATTACTGCAGGCATTGCGGTATCTATCGCAGGAAATGTACATTATATCGTCTATCGTTGTGTATTACCGCTGATTCGGAAGATGCAGGGAGCGGCAGAAGCAGCCAGCTACTGGTTCCCGGATGCAACACGTTACATAGGTATAATCCGGTGAATGACAGTGATAAGACCATACATGAATTCCCATGCTATTCGTTTGTCCTGGGGGATCTTCATGCCCATGTGGTAAATGTGATGTTTGTGACATTTCTGGTAGGAATGCTCTATGCATGGCTGAAAATGATCCGAAAAAGAGGGCCTGAGCCTGAAAAACAGGAACGCAGTGTTTTCTGGCTGAGACAGCTTCTGATGCCGCATATCCTTCTGGCGTCAGTTTTTCTTGGCATGTTCCAGTGGACCAATTACTGGGATTTTGTGATCTATTTTGTAGTGACCGGCGGCGTTGTCCTGATCGCAAATATCATACGATTTGAGGGGAAGATAATCAGGATCCTGGCAGTGACGATCGTACAGGCAGTGGAGATCATAGGTCTCTCTTATCTGGTGATCCTGCCCTTTACATTGAAATTTGATACGATGGTACAGGGAGTGGCACTGGCACAGCATCATTCACTGTGGTATCAGCTTCTGATCCTCTGGGGGCTTCCGGTAATCCTTACTGTTTTGCTGATCCTGTCTGTTATCACAGAAAAAATGAGGGGACTGAAGTACAAAAGCCTTTACAGGCTGCTGGAGGCGCTCACAGTTCCGGATCTTTTTGCAGTGATCATGGGCTTATGTGCTATCGGACTGGTTCTGATCCCGGAGCTTGTATATGTACGGGATATTTATGAAAATGGAAATGCCAGAGCCAATACCATGTTCAAGCTGACGTATCAGGCATATATCCTTTTCGGAATGACAATGGGATATGGGATTTACCGTATGCTGGTGGTATCCAAACAGAAAATCATCCGGATCCTTTCAGGTGTGGGACTTTTTGTACTGCTCTGGACCGTGGGCTATTTCGGAAATGCCGTACATTCCTGGTTCGGGGATGTCTGGAAGGTTTCGGAGTATCAGGGACTGGATGCAACTACATTTCTTGAGCAGGATTTTCCACAGGATGCGTCGGCGATCCGCTGGCTGAAGCAGAATATCAAGGGCTCTCCTGTGGTGCTCGAGGCTAACGGGGACAGCTATACCGGATATGAGAGAGTTTCTGCATCTACGGGGCTTCCGACCGTACTGGGATGGTATGTGCATGAATGGCTCTGGAGAAATAATGTACCTGACCTCAATGAAAAAAGTGCGGACATCCAGACTATTTATACTTCCACAGATGCAGAGACGGTAAAAAAACTGATCAGCCGTTATGATATTTCCTATATCTTTGTAGGAGGACAGGAAAAAGAAAAATACGGAACAGGGCTTAATGACAGTGTTCTTCAGAGTCTGGGAAGCATTGTCTTTGAAGATGATATGTCAGGAACCTACATTGTGAAAGTGGAGCAGGATTGACATTTTTTCCATAATAACGCTATAATATAACTATTATGTGACTGGTACAGATATGTTCTGAGAGATTTCTGCTGGGCAGTATACAGAAAAAGCAACAGTTGCGGGATGGCAGCAGAGAGGAGGATATTATGAACAGAATCGACAGACTTTATATGGAAATGATCCATTATTATCAGGGGGATCCGAAACATATCCAGCATTTTGTGAAGGTACATGATCTTTCAAGGCTGATCGGCAGGGTGAGGGTCTGGACGAAGATACGATGTATGTTCTGGAAGCTGCGGCTCTCGTCCATGATATCGGAATCAAAGTCGGTATGGAAAAATACGGACGCTCTGATGGAAAAACGCAGGAAGCAGAAGGCCCGGCAGCTGCCAGAGAGATGCTTACCGCACTGGGCTTTCAAGATAGGGTGATCCGCAGAGTGGAATATCTGGTAGGACATCATCATACCTATAAGGATATTGATGGGATGGATTATCAGATCCTTGTGGAAGCTGATTTTCTGGTTAATTATTTTGAAGATGGACTGGATAAAGAACATATAAAGAAAAGTGCAGAGAAGATCTTTAAAACAGAAACAGGCAAAAAAATAGTAAAGGAAATGTTTTTCCCGAAGACTTTTCAGAAATCCGAAACCTGGGCACAGGATGCCCTTCAGGACCTGGAGGATTTTATTGAAGAGCAGGGGATTTATATCAGACAGTAAATGGAGCGTAAAATGAAAGCAGAAATAGCAGTTATGACAGCGGAGAATATAGACAGAAAGGCAATTGCCCGAGGTGGCGAGATCCTGAAAAACGGCGGGCTTGTGGCATTTCCCACAGAGACTGTATACGGTCTCGGAGGAAACGCCCTGGATCCGAAAGCATCGATGAAGATCTATGCAGCCAAGGGAAGACCTTCGGACAATCCGCTGATCGTACATATCGCAGATATCCGTGACCTGGATAAGATCGTTACGGAGGTTCCTGAAAAAGCCAGAGTACTGGCTGAGAAGTACTGGCCGGGTCCGCTGACAATGATCCTTCCCAAAGCAGATATCGTGCCAAAGGAAACAACCGGAGGACTGGACAGTGTGGCAGTACGTTTTCCAAGTGACCGTATCGCACAGGAGCTGATCCTTGCGGCTGGGGGATATGTGGCAGCGCCAAGTGCCAATACTTCCGGAAGACCAAGTCCTACGACAGCGGGACATGTGGCAGAGGATCTGGGAGAAGCCATTGATATGATCATTGATGGAGGACAGGTAAACATCGGTCTGGAATCGACTATCGTAGATTTTACAGAAGACATACCGGTAGTCCTGCGGCCGGGATATATTTCCCTGGAAATGCTCCGGGAAACACTTGGAGATGTAAGGATGGATAAGGGCTGATCAAACCGGACAGCAAGGTCCATCCAAAAGCACCGGGAATGAAATATCGTCATTATGCACCAAAGGCAGATCTTGCCATTGTGGAGGGATCCACAGAGGGTGTGATCGCGGAGATCGAAAAAAGAGCCGGAGAGGCTGAGGATAAGGGACTGACTGTGGGAATTATCGCAACAGATGAAACAAAAGGCCGATATTCACATGGAATCGTAAAGAGTATCGGAAGCCGGGAGCAGGAAGAAACGATCGCGCATCATCTGTACGAGGTCCTGCGTGATTTTGACAGCTGTAATGTAAGTGCCATTTATTCAGAGGCATTTTTTACACCAAGAATGGGACAGGCGATCATGAACGCTATTGAAAGACGGCTGGTCATAAAATTATCAATGTTGAGGAGGAGAAAGAAAATGATAGCACTGGGATGTGATCATGGCGGCTATGAGCTGATGCAGGAGGTAAAGAAGCATCTGGAAGAGAGAGGACTGGAGTACAAAGATTTTGGATGCAATGGTCCGGAATCTGTAGACTATCCTGTTTATGGAAAGAAAGTAGCACAGGCGATCGTGGACGGCGAGTGTGAGAAAGGTATCCTGATCTGCGGAACAGGTATCGGAATTTCCATCACTGCTAATAAATTTAAGGGAATCCGTGCTGCACTTTGTACAGATTGCTTTACTGCAGAGGCAACAAGACTTCATAACGATGCCAACATTCTGGCCATGGGCGGTCGTGTAGTAGGACCGGGACTTGCTCTGAAGATCGTGGATACATTCCTGGATACACCATTTTCCGGGGATGAGCGTCATATCAGAAGAATCAACATGATCGAGGATTGATCGATCAATAAGAAACCAATAGAAAAAAGAGGATTCTGTATGGATAAAAAAGGACAGAAACGACAGGGATATCTTTCCTGGGATGAGTATTTTATGGGGGTTGCCATGCTTTCCGGCATGCGTTCCAAAGATCCTCATTCACAGGTTGGTGCCTGTATCGTAAGTGAAGATAACAAGATCCTGTCAATGGGGTACAATGGATTTCCAAAGGGATGTTCCGATGATGAGTTTCCCTGGGGAAGAGAAGGAGATCCGCTGGATACCAAATATCTTTATGTGACACACAGTGAGCTCAATGCCATCCTGAATTACCGGGGAGGAAGTCTGGAAGGTGCCAAGCTTTATGTGTCCCTGTTTCCCTGCAACGAATGCGCCAAGGCTATTATCCAGGCAGGGATCAGGACTATTGTATATGACTGTGATAAATATGCAGATACTCCGTCTGTGATCGCATCCAAAAAAATGCTGGATGCAGCCGGAGTCCGGTATTATAAATATAACCGGACAAACCGTGAGATCACCATTAAAGTGTAAAAGAGAACAAAAATAAGAGAAAACAGCAGCCCGGCCCCTGATCCATCATAGCATCAGGCTTCGGCTGCTGTTTTTTATGAATGGTTAAGAAGGTGTTTCGGAATGAAGATCTTCCGGTGTGGATAAGGCTGTGTGAGAGATCTTCTGTGGAAAACTTAAGCAGACTTTGAAAAGGTCACCGTCCAGATAAAGTTTAAAGGTGCCACCTTGAAGCTGCGTAAGGCTCTGTGCGATGGATAATCCAAGTCCGCTGCCTTCTGTATTTCTGGCAACATCGCCGCGGATGAAACGTTCGGTCAGTTCTTCAGCCGGAATGTTCAGAGGCTGTGCGGAAATATTTTTCAGGGTAAAGATGACTTGATCTTTTTCCAGAAGAACTTCCGCATAGACCCTTGTGTTCTCCATGGCATATTTCAGAATATTGCCGAAAAGATTTTCAAGGATACGCCACATCCGTCTGCCATCGGCATAGATCATGGCAGGAGAATCAGGCAGATGTGTCATCAGGGTCAGATGTCTGTTTTCCATCCGTTCTTCAAATTCGCCCATCACCTGGTAAAGCATTTCCACAAAGTTCAGATCCGCCATTTCCAGGGAGAGATTTCCAGCACTGGCTTTGGAAGCTTCGACTACATCTTCGGTCAGACTTTTCAGACGATGTGCCTTCGAATCCAGAATCTCAAGATATTTCAGTGCTTCCGGATCTTTGAGGTTCAGTCTTTTCAGCAGATCAATGTAATTGATGATGGAAGTCAGCGGCGTTTTCAGATCATGGGAGACATTGGTGATCAATTCGGTTTTCATACGCTCATCTTTGAGGCTTTTTTCCACGGCAGCGTCCAGCCCGTCACCAATGCGGTTGATATACTGTGCCATTGCTTTCTGATCACCACGGAGTTCCTTTTCCGGGATCTTGTAAGTGAGTTCTCCATCGGTGATCCGTTTCAGACCATCAAGGATGAGTTCCCGTCCAAGAGCAATTTTGTAGACGCAGAAAAGCGCACCCAGATCCAGAAGAAATAGAAGCAAAAACATCAGGAACCATCCATCAGATGCCGCGAGCAGGGCACTGAAGAAAAATTCAAGGAATAGAAATACGCCAAGTCCCACTACCATACGTATTCTGCTGATGGTATTCCTGGAGAAAAAATCGATCAGCTTACCGGCTTTACAAAGACACAGACGGGGAAGCTTCAGGCATTTGCGAAGCAGGCTGTTTTTCCACAGGGTGCGAGCTTTGATCCTGCGGATCAGGCTTAAATAGCCGATCCAGAACAGGCACGTGATCAGGAAAATCGTGATACCCAGGATGATCAGGGAGGAGACAAGGTTATAGGTGGAAGCTTGCATGCTCAGTCCTGCGGTCAATACACCAAGTGCCGGGATACACACGAGTCCTGCTGCTGCTTCCGTATAGATCCTGTCAAAAAAGTTCAGTTCTGGCTGAGCCGTGTCTGTATTACCGCTATCGGAATTTCTTCTTCCGGTGTGGACAGTAAGCCAGATAAAATCTATGATAAAGAGCAGAAAACTGATCATGGTGATCACAGCAGCCGGGATAAATAAAGTACGATAAGTCAGGAAATGCTGTCTGTCAGTTTTAATGGAATCTGTACAGGAAGGCTGGTATCATCGATCCAGGCAAGAAACTGCAGTTTTCATCGTATGTGGAGTTTCGAAGTAGATCGATCCAGTTTCCTACAGAAGGGTTTGCAGCAGCGGAAAGGTTCAGGTTCATAAGACCATTCCGGGCATTTTTTCATCTGTGGCAGCTTCGTTGACACTTAGAAACACGTAAGGCTTTTTGGCTGAAAAACCGGAAATATCAGTCAGGTCGGAAGTATAGGCTGCATCTGTATTTGTGAAGATTTTCTGTGAGGGGTTATCCGTATAGGCATAATGGATATTGGAATTATCACTGCTGTACTCATCCAATGTCTGAGCAGCGTCTGTCCAGCCGGAAAAAAGATCCCTGGCATTATCCAGCTGCTCAAAGGCATCGTTCAGGTTCCCTTTGAAATTCCTGGTTTTGGATGAGGTAGAATTCATGTAATCCAGGAGACTGCCGTAACCTTCCGGTGCACAGGGGATTTCAAGGATTGGAGTGAGCATATCTGCTACATCTGTGTAAACTACGTTTCCGTTTTTGTCTGTGATGTTTTTCAGAGGTTCCTGTGACTGGATGCCGCCGTCTGCATATTCGGCGCTCAGAGAGGAAAGAATCCGCTCAGTCCAGTCTTTCTGGGAAATTCCCTCGGATTTCAGGGCACCGGAGTTTGCATTTAGCTGCAGGGTTCCGTCTTCCAGAGCTTTTTTGAAATCGGAATAGTACATATATTTTGTTTCACCCTCCGGGTGGTAAGGCCCAGGACGATCCAGTCATCATTGGAATGGATCGTCTGTGAGCTCCATTCCTTAAGATCATTGAAAGAATAGGCCAGTCCGGAGGTATTTTTGAAGGAGAGAGAATCTCCGTTATAAAGCTCTCCGAGATCAATGTATGCATCTTCGCTTGTTTTATCCAGGATTTCCCTGGCTGAGATCCCGGACAGGATTGTGGAAATTTTTGAGTAAAAGCTGTCAGCAAAAGCAGAAGTCTGGAAATAATCCTTTGTTTTAAGATCTTCTGCAGAGTCTATCCGGATACCTGCCTGGATCACCAGTGCCGCTGAAAAGACCATGATCACAGGCAGGATAAGAGCAAGGACAAGAGCAGGAATGCGCATAAATGAACGTTTTTTTTCCGTATGTTTATTTTTATTCATAATACCCCTTTCTGAAGTACAGATACTTCATGGCCGGCTGGCTCACCGGCTCAGTTTTTCGATTTTATAACCCAGGCCCCAGACAACTTCAGATAGCGGGGATCCCTGGGATTGATCTCAATCTTTTCGCGAATGTGACGGACGTGGACGGCTACAGTGTTATCCGCGGCCAGAGCATCTTCATTCCAGATGCTCTCGTAGATCTGCGTGGTGGAAAAAACACGTCCGGGATTTTTCATGAGAAGAAGCAGGATATTATATTCGATGGGCGTCATCCGTACCGCTTCTCCATCTACCAGCACCTCTTTTTTGTCATCGTTTACCGTAAGACCTCCGGTTGTGTAGATGTGTTCCGATGATGCCGGTGCAGCGGAGCCAAGCTGTGTGTACCGGCGCAGCTGGGATTTTACCCTGGCGATCAGCTCCAGAGGATTGAAGGGTTTGGTGATATAGTCATCTGCACCGATGTTGAGGCCCAGGATTTTGTCCGTGTCTTCAGATTTTGCGGACAGGATGATGATGGGCAGAGGATTGCTTTCCCGGATCCTGACTGTTGCCCGGATTCCGTCGAGACGGGGCATCATCACATCGATGATCAGCAGATCTACAGTTTCGCTGTTCAGGATATCCAGCGCTTCCTGTCCGTCATAGGCTTTCAGAATGCAATAGCCTTCCTGTGTAAGATAGATTTCGATAGCTTCCACGATGTCTTTGTCGTCATCGCAAACAAGTATGTTAGCCACTTTTTTGTACCTCCCTGATGTTGTTAGAATAGCAGTCGGAAATTAAGACGAAAGGGGTAAATTCTTAAGATTTCATGAAATCCATTGTACTATATTAAGGATATAGTGTAAACAGAGAAAGACTTGTTGGCAGCAGACGTGATGTGCTAAACTAGTAGAGAAAATAACGATAATAGAAGAAAGATCAGGAGAAAAGTGAAAGTGGAGAATGAAAATAAAATCAGCAGTATGGCAGGGAGCGCACACTGTACGGAAGAAATTATGTCAGCTTGTGCTCTTTGTCCAAGAGAATGCCTGGCAGACCGGGGTGCAGGGAAAAAAGGCTTCTGTGGCATGGATGAGAGAATTTATCTGGCAAGGGCTGCACTTCACATGTGGAGGAACCCTGTATCTCCGGAACAAAAGGTTCCGGGGCAGTGTTCTTTTCCGGGTGCGGACTGCGCTGCTGTTTCTGCCAGAATCATGATATTGCCATCGGGAGCAGGGGACGGGCTGTAAGTGTGGAACGGCTTGGAGAGATTTTTCTGGAACTGAAGGAAAAAGGAGCTGCAAACATCAATCTGGTAACAGGTGCACACTATGTACCACAGATCATAGAGGCACTGGATATGGCCCGAAGGAATGGTCTGGATATTCCGGTGGTGTATAATTCCAGTGGGTATGAAAAAACAGAAACCCTGAAGCTTCTGGAAGGATATGTGGACATTTATCTTCCGGATCTGAAATATCTGGATCCGGAGCTTGCACAGAAATTTTCTTATGCGCCGGATTATGTGCAGGCTGCAAAGGCTGCAATCGGAGAGATGGTGCGTCAGACCGGGAAATGTGAGTTTGGAGAGGATGGATACATCCGGAAGGGAACCATTGTCCGGCATCTGATCCTGCCGGGACATACAGGAAATTCCATAAAAGCTCTGAGGTATCTTCATGAAACCTATGGGGAGGATATTTATATCAGTATTATGAATCAGTATACGCCGGTGAGAAAATTTGTGGAATTTAAGGAATTAAACCGGAAAGTTACAAAAAGAGAGTATGAAAAAGTTCTGGATGCTGCTGTGGATATGGGGATTCAGAATGGATTTATCCAGGAAGGAGAAACTGCTTCAGAAAGCTTTATTCCTGATTTCGATTATGAGGGAGTGGAAAAAAATACTCCGTAAATGGAAGGAGGCCGGTACTTTCGTACCGGCGCGTATGAAAAAGAAAAATATTATAGAAAGTTCATCACCTTCTATGACCTATAATATACAGCAAAAATGTGAAGAAAGTGTGTCTAACATTTGAAATAAATGTGAAAAGAACAATTTATGCCACGAATATAGCAAAATATGACGAATATATACATGAATAAATGAGAGACGGAATGTTAACCGAACCAGGGAAAGCCTCTGCTTCAATTGCGAAAAGCAATAAGCAGCAGGCAGGAGCGTGCCTGTATCAGGAGAAAAAATCGGAGAAGCTGATGATAACATATCAGTCTCCGATTTTTATTTTATCAGAATTTCTTCCAGGTTTCACGAAGAAAAAGGATCAGGATCGGAAATAGCTCCAGTCGCCGGCCAGCATATCAAAAGAAAGGACCAGCTTGGACAGCGGAGAAAAGATCCCGAAGTTTCCGGTAGGACCGATCAGGGAAAGACCGGGACCTACATTGTTTAAAGTGGTGACTACGGCTGTGAAATTTGTTACAAGATCAAATTCATCAAAACTGATGATGAAGATAGATGCAGCCACAATCATCAGATAAACGATCATATAAATATTGGTGGCACGCATAACTTCGTGAGACACCGCTTTTCCGTCCATTTTGATCTTTTTTACTGCGTTGGGGTGCAGATAAAGATGCAGTTCCTTGCGAACAGATTTTGCAAGAAGCAGAAGACGGGAAATCTTGATTCCGCCGCCTGTACTGCCGGCACAGGCACCACAGAAGGTAAGCAGTACCAGAATCGTTCTGGATACTGCAGGCCACTGGTTATAATCCGTAGTGGCATAACCGGTGGTAGTGATAATAGAACCAACCTGGAAAAATGCCTGCTGAAGTGCTTCCCACACATTGTCAAACAGATGTCGGACGTGAGTGTGATCATCAGGCAGAAGCGATGATCACAAAGAAGTAGCAACGGACCTCTTCAGATTTCAATGCCTGAGAAAACTTCCTGGTGAGAAGAAGAAAATAGACATTGAAGTTAACGCCAAACAGGATCATAAAGATGGTGATGACGATCTGAACATATAAGCTGTAGCTTCCCATACTGTCGGATTTGATTCCGAACCCACCGGTTCCGGCAGTTCCAAATGCTGCACAGAGACTGTCGTAAAGAGGTATCCCTCCAAGAAGCAGAAGGATGATCAGTGCAACAGTGAGCGCAATGTAGATCTTGTACAGGATCTTGGCAGTTGACTGGACTTTTGGAAGAAGCTTTCCTACGGAAGGACCGGGGCTTTCTGCTTCATAAGGTTCATATGATAGCCACCTGAAAGGGGCAGTAGTGTCAGGATAAATACCAGAACCCCCATACCACCGATCCAGTGGGAAAAGCATCTCCAGATGTTGATGCAGTAAGGCATCTGTGTTGGATCAGAAAGGATACTGGAACCGGTTGTGGTAAAACCGGAAACGATCTCAAAAAAGCATCGATCGGATCGGGGATAGCTCCGCTGAGTACAAAAGGCACAGCGCCGACAATACTGAGAACGATCCAGCTTAAGGCAGTGGTAACAAGACCTTCACGGGCGTAGAATGCTTTTTGGAGGCTTGCGGCTGACCAGAGGAACACCGATAGCCAGACATGCCAGGATCGTGATCAGGAAGGCAATACCGGATTTTTCGCGGTAGATAAGGCAGTGATGCCGGGAACCAGCATACAGACAGCCTCCACATTCATGATCCATCCCAGGATATAAATAATAATCGAATAATTCATTTGTCAGTACCTCTATTTTTCCAGTATATCTGTGATGTCGCGAAGCCCCTTGTGAGTGGTTACGATGATCACGGTATCTCCCACCTGGATCATATCCTGACCACGGGGAATGCGGATGCGGCCGTTGCGGTTCAGGCATCCCACCAGAAGATTTTGCGGAGATTCAACTCTGCAAGAGGGATATAAGTTACGGCAGATTCCTCACGGATCGCAAATTCCAGTGCTTCTGCATTGCCATCCAGAATATGATAAAGAGTTTCTACATTGCTGCCGATGCTGTTCTGAGTGGCGCGGACATACTGCAGGATATAATCAGCAGTGATATTTTTCGGGTAGATGACACTTCCGATATCCAGGGAGTCGATGACATCATCAAATTCCAGACGGTTGACCTTGGCAACCAGCTTGGCATCGGAGATGCTTTTGGCAAAGAGGGCAAGAAATACATTCTCTTCATCCAGATTTGTCAGAGTGACAAAAGATTCGGACTCGGAAAGTCCTTCTTCGAGAAGAAGAGAACGGTTTGTTCCATCACCATTGATGATAGTCGCATCCGGAAGCAGTTCGCTTAAGTGCTCGCAGCGATTTTTGTTCTGCTCGATGATCTTGACATCGATCTTCATATCGAGAAGTGCATGGGCAAGATAGTATGAAATGGTTCCGCCACCTACGATGATACAGTTTTTGACCTGATTGGTCTTGAGACCGATCTTACGGAAAAATGCCGCTGCATTAAGCGGAGAGGCCAGAATGGAAACCATATCTCCGTCGTGTATAATGTGATCACCACCAGGAATGGATACATTGTCACGGCTCTCGATCGCGCAGACCAGAATATCACTTCGGAAAGCATCTGAGATCTGGGAAACGCTCATTCCGTCCAGCTTGAATTCCGGGAGAACTTTAAACTTGAGAAGTTCTACACGACCACGTGCAAAGGTGTCAATCTTGATCGCAGATGGAAAACGGAGAAGCCGTGAAATTTCCTGGGCAGCAGCAAACTCCGGGTTAATGATCATGGTAACACCAAGACGTTCTTTGATGAATCCGATTTCTTTTTCATAAATGGGATTACGGACGCGGGCGATAGTCTGGCAGTGGTTGGCCTTCTGCGCGATCAGACAGCAGAGAAGGTTCAGCTCGTCAGAAGCGGTAACTGCGATCAGGATATCTGCAGTATCAACACCTGCCTCCATTAAAGTATTGATGCTGGCACCATTACCGACGATTCCCATAGCGTCGATATTTTCGCAGAGATCATTGATCTTGTCGCAATAACGTCGACAAGAGTGATATCAATATCCTCTGCCTGAAGCTGCTCTGCAAGATTTCTACCGACTTTTCCGCAGCCTACAATAATTACCTGCATAATTTCCTCCTTCAATAGCCGGTCAGGCTACAAATCATAAGTAAAAGCGCCCATCCGTGTAAAGATAGGCAAGGATATTATAGCACTGTATATCTGATTTTTAAACAGTAATATTTTCCTGTATATATAGAAAAAAATGGCAGAAAGACAGATATATGTGAAGGAAAGTGAACATTCCCGTTTTCACAAGTTTAAAAAACGGTCATAAAATATAGCGTGATCATGAATGAAAGGATTTCGATTATGGACCGATTTCAGATGAATCGTTCGGGCTGCCGGCCATATCAGTATACCTGTGGGATGAATAGCGGGATGGCAGGCCGGACGGATCAATCATTTTCTGATATGGCAAAACAGGTTCCTGCAATGGCGTATGTGCCATATCAGGAATTTGCGCCTACCTTTGAACTGAAAAAAGCTCTTCAGGTCGGAACTATCTTCCCTGAGCTTTGCAAGCCGTTCTGCGGCAGGAGAGGAGGGTGCCGATGATGTCCGGAAATTGTACTTCAAAAAAAGAACTGCTGCAGTTTATTGACCAGGTAAGCTTTGCCATTGACGATCTTCTCCTTTTTCTGGATACGCATCCAAAAGAAAAAAGGGCTCTTGAATATTACAGTGAGCTTTCAGCCAGAAGAAATGAGCTCCTGGAAAAATATGCAAAGTTTTATGGACCGCTGACCATTGATACCGGAAACGACAGCAATCTTAAGTCATGGCAGTGGATGGAACAGCCGTTTCCATGGGAACAGGAAGGAGGGTGCAGATAAGGTATGTGGAATTATGAAAAAAGACTCCAGTATCCTGTAAATATCAAGACGCCCAATGCAAAGCTGGCACAGTTTATATCCACCAGTATGGCGGACCGGACGGAGAAATAGGAGCTTCCATGCGGTATCTTTCCCAGCGTTTTACCGCACCGAACCGGATGGTCGCGGCTGTGCTCAATGATGTGGGAACAGAAGAACTGGCACATTTGGAAATCGTGTCCACCATTGTCCATCAGCTGACAAAGGATCTCTCGATGGAAGAAATTGAGAACAGCGGACTTGGGCCGTATTATATTGACCACACGGTGGGAATCTGGCCGCAGGCTGCAGGTGGAGTTCCGTTTAATGCATGCGAATTCCAGAGTAAGGGTGATCCGATCACGGATCTGTTTGAAGATCTGGCAGCAGAACAGAAGGCACGCTCCACCTACGATAATATCCTCCGGGTGGTGAAAAACATCCCGGAAGTTGCAGATCCCATACGTTTCCTTCGGGCAAGAGAGGTGGTTCATTTCCAGCGCTTCGGTGAAGCATTGCGTTCTGTGCAGGAGCAGCTGGATGCTAAAAATTTCTATGCCTTTAATCCGAGCTTTGATGCTCCGTGCAAAGCCTCCTGTGAAGAATGATGGATCAGAGAAAAACATCTGTCTGACAGGAATCATATCTGAAATAAAAAGAGCTGCACAGCCGACAGTGATCCTGCGGCTGTGCAGCTTTGAATTTGTTTTTTGGGAAAAAAATATTTGTAACCTGCATTTATTGTTATGCGTCTTTTTTATCGTTTTTATGCAGATTCTTCTGTGCTGTGGAAAGCATAAGCTTGATCCTGTTCAGCTGATTTACTTCGCTGGCACCTGGATCGTAGTCGATGGCAACAATGTTGGCTTCCGGATGCTCACGGCGAACTTCCTTGATGACACCTTTTCCTACGATGTGGTTCGGCAGGCATCCAAAAGGCTGGATGCAGACGATGTTCGGGACACCGCCGTGGATGAGTTCCATCATCTCTCCGGTCAGGAACCATCCCTCACCGGTCTGATTTCCGGCAGAAACGATGGGCGCAGCCATTTTTGCAAGATCACGGATATCTGCGGCCGGTGTAAAGTGGCGGCTCTGCTCCAGGGCCTCATTTGCTGTTTTTCTCAGCCAGTCGATGGCTCTGAGACCAAGATTTGCGATGGTTGCCTTGGATTTCTTGAATCCAAGCTTTTCAACCTTGAAATTCTGGTTGTAGAAGCAGTAGCAGATAAAGTCGATAAGATCCGGAACAACCGGTTCAGCACCTTCTGCCTCCAGAAGATCTGCCAGGTGGTTGTTGGCAGCAGGCAGGAACTTGACCAGGATCTCACCTACGATACCAACGCGAGGCTTTTTCTCATCGGAAATCGGGATCGTATCAAAATCATGGACCATCTCACGGCACATTTTTTTGAAGGTACCATGCTGACGCTGCTGCCTGTTACGAAGGCAATGACGCGCTGCTCCCAGATCTTGTGCTTGCGGTTTACGATACCCTTTTCCAGTTCGTAAGGGCGCATGCGATATACGCATTTCATCAGGATATCACCAAATACGGCACCGTAAACGATACGCTTGATCAGCGGCAGTGTCAGCTTAAAGCCAGGGTTGCTCTCCAGTCCGCTTAAGTTGAGGGAGATAACCGGAATCTGCTCCATGCCGGCTTTTTTCAAGGCACGGCGGATGAATGCGATATAGTTGGAGGCACGGCAGCCGCCGCCTGTCTGAGACATGATGACTGCAGTTTTGTTCAGTCATATTTGCCGGAAAGAAGAGCATCCATGATCTGTCCCACAACCATCAGGGACGGATAGCAGGCATCGTTGTTTACATATTTAAGGCCCACATCAACAGCATGCTTGTTGTCGTTGGGGAGGACTTCCAGGTTATAGCCGGATGCCTTAAAAGCAGCCTCAAAGATTCCGAAATGGAATGGAGACATCTGCGGGCAGAGAATGGTGTACTCCTTACGCATCTGCTTGGTAAAGGATATCTTCTCAATGGAAGCCGGCTTGATGTTCCTTTTTTTATTCTGCGCCTGTTTTGCCCGGATAGCGGCGATCAGGGAACGGATACGGATCCTTGCCGCACCCAGATTGTTGACCTCATCGATCTTCAGGCAGGTGTAGATCTTGTCACTTCCATCCAGAATCTCATAAACCTCATCGGTGGTAACGGCATCAAGTCCGCATCCGAAGGAATTCAGCTGGATCAGATCCAGATCCTCTCTTGTTTTACAAAATTTGCGGCAGAGTAGAGACGGGAGTGATACATCCACTGGTCGTTGACACGGATGGGACGCTCCAGATGTCCAAGGTGTGCAACAGAGTCTTCGGTAAATACGGCGATTCCGTAGCTGTTGATCATATCCGGGATACCGTGGTGGATTTCCGGGTCAATATGGTATGGACGGCCTGCAAGAACGATTCCGCGGCGGCCGGTTTCTTTCAGGTACTGCAGGGTTTCCTCACCCTTTTTCTGGATATCCATATGTACGGCCGCAAGTTCTTCCCAGGCCTTGTGGGCAGCGGCTTTGACCTCGGCGGCAGGAATATCCTGGAATTCTTCCACAAGGCGGTTTGTCAGGATATCCTCGGAAGTAAATGCCAGGAACGGGTTGCGGAAGGTGATGGACGGATCACTGAGTTCGTCCACATTGTTCTTGATGTTTTCCGCATAGGAAGTAACGATCGGGCAGTTATAATGGTTGACCGCATCCGGGAACTCGTTGCGTTCGTAAGGGATGCATGGGTAGAAGATAAACTTCACACCATTACGGATCAGCCATGTGACATGTCCGTGAGCAAGCTTGGCCGGGTAGCATTCGGATTCACTTGGGATGGACTCAATACCCAGCTCATAGATCTTACGTGTGGAAGTGGGAGAAAGCACCACCTGGTATTTCAGCTCTGTAAAGAAGGTATACCAGAACGGGTAATTTTCAAACATGTTCAGAACACGGGGGATACCAACCTGTCCACGGGTAGCCTTATCTGCGGAAAGAGGTTCATAGGAAAAGAGCCTCTTATATTTGTAATCGAAAAGGTTCGGGATATGATCCTTGTTCTTTTCTTTTCCAAGTCCGCGCTCACAGCGGTTTCCGCTGATGTATTTACGGCCGCCGGAGAATTTGTTGATGGTCAGACGGCAGTTGTTGGTACATCCGCGGCAGTTTGCCATGGAGGTGGTGTACTGGAGACTGTTGATCTGATCAATGGAAAGCATGGAGGTTTTTTCGCCCTCCTGATAGCGCTCTCTTGCGATCAGAGCAGCACCGAAGGCACCCATGATTCCGGCGATATCTGGGCGGATGGCCTGGCAGTTGGCAATCTTCTCAAAGCTGCGGAGAACTGCGTCATTATAGAAGGTACCACCCTGTACAACGATATGCTTGCCAAGCTCGGAAGCATCGGAAACCTTGATAACCTTGTAGAGGGCGTTTTTGATAACGGAGTAGGCAAGACCGGCGGAGATATCGGAAACCTCAGCGCCTTCCTTCTGGGCCTGCTTAACTTTGGAATTCATAAATACAGTACAGCGCGTTCCAAGATCAATAGGATGTTTTGCAAAAAGAGCTGCTTTTGCAAAGTCCTGTACTGTGTAGTTCAGAGATTTTGCAAAGGTTTCGATAAAAGAACCGCAGCCTGAGGAACATGCTTCGTTGAGCTGTACACTGTCAACAGTCTGGTTACGGATCTTGATACATTTCATATCCTGACCGCCGATATCCAGGATGCAGTCTACTTCAGGATCAAAGAAGGCAGCTGCGTAATAATGGGAAACTGTTTCGACTTCACCTTCGTCAAGAAGAAGTGCTGCTTTGATCAGGGCTTCGCCGTAACCGGTGGAGCAGGAAAAAGCAATTTCTGCATCTTCCGGGAGAAGGTGTAAATTTCCTTGATGGAGCTGATGGTGGTTTTCAGCGGGTTTCCGTTGTTACTGCTGTAGAAGGAATAAAGAAGAGTTCCGTCTTCGCTTACCAGCGCGGTTTTTGTTGTGGTAGAGCCGGCATCGATTCCCAGGAAGCATTTGCCTTATAGGTGGAAAGCTCTCCGGTTTTTACCCTGTAGGCACTCTGACGGTCATGGAAAGCCTGGTAGTCGTCCTCTGTGGCAAAAGCGGCTCCATACGTTCTACCTCAAAATCCAGCTTGATGGTGGTCCGCATGCGTTCCTTCAGTTCAGTCAGGGAAACGGTAACATCCTGCTTTGCATTCAGGGCGGAGCCGATGGCTGCGAACAGATGAGAGTTGTCCGGTGCGATAATATGTTCATCGTCCAGCTTCAGGGTTCGGATAAAAGCGGCCTTCAGCTCAGAAGGAAGTGAAGAGGCCCGCCAAGGAAAGCAACGTGTCCGCGGATCGGTTTACCGCAGGCAAGACCGGAAATGGTCTGGTTGACAACTGCCTGGAAAATGGAGGCAGAAAGGTCTTCCTTGGTTGCTCCGTCGTTGATCAGCGGCTGGATATCTGTTTTTGCGAAAACACCGCAGCGTGCCGCAATGGGATAAAGTGCCTTGTAATGTTTGGCGTATTCATTAAGACCTGGTGCATCGGTCTGGAGAAGAGATGCCATCTGGTCAATGAAGGAACCGGTACCGCCGGCACAGATGCCATTCATACGCTGCTCTACATTTCCGTTTTCGAAATAGATGATCTTGGCATCCTCGCCTCCAAGCTCGATAGCAACATCAGTCTTTGGTGCCAGCTTCTGCAGGGAAGTGGATACGGCGATAACCTCCTGTACAAAGGGTACTTCCAGATGATTGGCAAGTGTCAGTCCGCCGGAACCTGTAATGACCGGACAGAGTGTCAGTTCACCAAGCTGATCCTCAGCTTTCTGAAGAAGATCTGCAAGGGTTTCCTGGATATTTGCAAAATGTCTCTCATAGTCGGAGAAGATAAGTGTATCGTTTTCGTCTAAGATCGCAATCTTAACAGTGGTGGAACCAATGTCAATTCCAAGTGTGTGTTTCTTCATAAAAAATTGATTTCCTCCTCGTTGTATCTATACAGGGGTTGCCCGACTCTGACATTTCTGTCAGATGGGAGTTGTTTCTTCTTATTATAAAGGATTTTTAAGCGAATATTCTATATTATACGATATCGTTTAAAAAATGGCAATGTAAAAGTTTAACAATCAGTAGCCGTAAAGAAAAAAATGTGTTATGATATTGACTAAAAGTTTTGAAAGATATTTGCATCGGCAGCTGGTTATGCCTGTACCTGTAACGCAGATGCCGGGCAGGGACAACTTTAAAATGTTTTTAGAAGGGAAATGAAATGGCAGAATATAAACTGATCACAACAGAAGGAAGAGCGAAAAGGGGCGAGTTTAAGACGGTCCACGGAACGATCCAGACTCCTGTTTTTATGAATGTAGGAACAATTGCAGCAATTAAAGGTGCAGTTTCAACTGTGGATCTTCATGAGATCGGTACACAGGTAGAGCTGTCCAATACCTATCATCTTCATGTGCGCCCTGGCGACAAGGTGGTAAAGCAGCTGGGAGGTCTTCATGAATTTATGAACTGGGACAGACCGATCCTTACCGATTCCGGCGGATTCCAGGTGTTTTCGCTGGCGAAGCTTCGTAAGATCAAGGAAGAGGGCGTGTACTTTAACTCTCATATCGATGGTCATAAGATTTTTATGGGACCGGAGCAGAGCATGCAGATCCAGTCAAATCTGGCCTCTACCATTGCAATGGCCTTTGATGAGTGCCCAAGCAGTGTGGCAGACAGGGATTATGTACAGAGATCGGTAGCGCGTACAACACGCTGGCTTAAAAGATGCAAGGATGAGATGGCTCGTCTGAACAGTCTGCCGGATACCATTAACAAGAACCAGCTTCTTTTTGGTATTAACCAGGGGGCTGTTTATGAAGATATCCGTATTGAGCATGCCCAGGCTATCGCGGAGATGGATCTGGACGGCTATGCAGTTGGCGGCCTTGCAGTTGGTGAAAGTCATGAGGAGATGTACCGGATCCTGGATGAGGTGGTTCCGCATTTGCCACAGAACAAGCCGACGTATCTTATGGGGGTTGGTACCCCGGCCAATATCCTGGAGGGGGTTGAGCGTGGTATTGACTTTTTTGACTGTGTATATCCCAGCCGTAACGGCCGTCATGGTCACGTGTATACCAATCATGGCAAGATGAATCTTTTTAATGCAAAGTATGAGCTGGATTCCAAACCGATCGATGAGGAGTGCCAGTGCCCGACCTGCCGTCATTACAGCAGAGCGTATATCCGTCATCTTCTGAAGGCGAAGGAGATGCTTGGTATGAGGCTTTGTGTTCTGCATAACCTGTATTTCTATAATCATATGATGGAAGAAATCCGGGATGCGCTGGATGCAGGAAATTTTGCGGCTTATAAGAAGATGCGTCTGGAAGGCTTTGAGGAAGGCAGGATCAACGGGAACCGGTAAATTTTATTTATAAAATTTGTGTAAATTGCTTTGATTTTATAAGAAAACCCTTGAAGGTTTTTTGGTTTTTGTGTATGATAGTACGAAGTGACACTTTTAGAGGTCAGTAACGGCGGGGGTACCGCAGATTATTTGTTTTTAGCAGGAGGAATTTGAAATGATCGCATCATCTACAGCGGCAGCTGGCGGACTTAGCGCGGGTCTGGTATTGTCTGGATCGTAGTTCTGTTTGGAATTATGTATTTTATGATGATCCGTCCGCAGAAGAAGGAGCAGAAGAGAACTCAGACTATGTTGAACAGCATGGAGGTTGGTGACAGTGTTGTTACTACCAGTGGTTTTTATGGTGTTGTTATTGATATGACTGAGGAAGATGTTATTGTTGAGTTTGGTAATAATAAGAATTGCCGTATTCCTATGAGGAAGCAGGCGATTGCTGAGGTTGAGAAGGCTGATCAGGCTTCTGCCTGATGCTTTTTTCGCAATAACGGGAATATGTGAAAGGCACTGCGTTTTTTGTGACGTGGTGTCTTTTTTGTATGTGGTATGGACGGATGAAGGTACGCCGGGGAAGGGATGCTGGCTGGTCTGCGGCTTCGTCGGGGGCTGGCTTCTAGACGCCGGAAATCTGCTAAAAGCGTTTTTAAAAGCCGAACTCGCGGCCTGCTGCCGCTCAGACAGCGGACTTTGACAACGCAGCTTTCC
>ENA-OQER01000234-OQER01000234.1-human-gut-metagenome-genome-assembly--contig:-NODE-234-length-31354-cov-4.183783_pt1 | contig 31354 bp, 34 predicted proteins | sample MGYA00242797_ERZ504639 | MGnify/ENA primary metagenome ERZ504639 (study PRJEB26092, sample SAMD00036306) | human gut metagenome | host: Homo sapiens | study: EMG produced TPA metagenomics assembly of...
GTTGTATCTTTGCACATGAGAACGCCGGTATTAAGTTTATTTTTAACACCTTAAAGTTAATGCTTTTCTTGCAAATATACAAGAAGGGCGTTCTCTTTTTTGTGGAGACTATGAATTATTCAGGTTAGACATTACCTCATCAAAACACGCTTTCGCCTTCTCCCAAGCCGTATTATCACCCTGACAGCCCAAAGTATGATAAAGTTTTCCTAGATACGCTTTCGCTGCCCACTTCGTTGCAAAACCGTCATCATCTTTTTCCGGTAAATTCTCATAAGCGAACTCCCAGTCAGTACGTACCAATCAAAGACCTCATTTTTAGGAGAACGAGGAACAGCTACTCCGTCATGAGCAGAGGGAGTGGTCTTTAAAGGTACATCTCCATAGGTAACTGCCAAATTGTAATAAGCCAATGCACGCAAAAAACGAGCAGCCGCTTCCATTGGCAATTTATCAGCCGATTCTAACGGACTATCGGCAATATTGGCAATGAATGCATTTGTTTCACCAATCACTTTATACATCCCTCTCCACGCCATTGTGTTTATAGTTTCATCAATTCCTCCGTCCATAGAGACCAATAAATCTGTAGAACTGCCATTTGTTTGTGACCATCCAAAACCACAATATCCAAATGTTACTTCCTGCCATGCCTGGCCATAAGCATTATCAGCCGACATATATCCGTAACATCCCATCAAAGCCTGTTTGGCATTTTCCACAGTACTAAACTGAGTTTTTGTATTTATCGTATATTGCGGGTCTTCATCCAGCCACGATTCGCAGGATGCCAATAACAAAGCACCTGCTAATAAAAATATATATTTTAGTTTTTTCATTTTACAAAAAAATTATCGGTTAAACTATTTAAAAGGCCACATTTAATCCAAAGACATAAGAACGTTGGCTTGGAAATGCATTCATATCAATGCCCGGGCGTAATCCATCAAAAGCAAACGAATTGATTTCCGGATCGTATCCACTGTAATTAGTGATGACAAATGCATTTTTAACCGAAGCAAATACACCTATATTCTGAAAGCCGATTTTCTTCATCCAAGATTTTGGCAATGTATAATTCAAAGTGATATCCGAACAACGCAAGTAACTTCCATCCTCAATATAACGGTCATAAACCACGTTCTTTACATTCGCCGTAGCCGACGGATAAAGATTTGAATGATTTTCTTCCGTCCAGATATTCCGGAATGCTTCTTGTGTCAAATTACCAGCTTGCCGAGAGGGCGTATAATAACGGATATTCGTATTCAATATCTGATTACCATGCACACCATTAAAAGAAGCCGAGACAGACAGGTCTTTCCAGGCAATACGAGTTTGGAAACCATAAGTAAAGTCCGGATTCGGATTGCCTAAAATGGTTTTATCCTTTTCATCCACAACACCATCCTCATTCATATCCACCGCTTTTATATTACCGGCTCCCAAGTCATTGGCCACAGAACTGGAATAATATTTGGTTGATCCGTCAGCAGCCGTATAAGCAACTTTTCCATCTACAATATCTTCCGGCTGAATAATACCTTGAGTCTTATATCCGAAGAACAATCCCGGTGCCTCACCTGCAATGAAAAGATTAGCAATACCAAAATGATCCCCTATAGAAGTTCCCTGATATCCACGCACATTTTTCAAGGTTCCAAAATCTGTCGGTGCAAAACCCAGATCACCAATTTTTGATTTATTAAAACCAATGTTTCCGCCCAAACTCCAACTCCAACCGTTCAAGTTACGGAGAATATCTCCATTCAAACTAATTTCAACACCTTTGTTTTTCAACGAACCTTGATTCAACATCACACTTGCAAAACCACTGGAAGCAGGCAATGAACGCGAAATAAGCAAATCATTAGTTTTTTTCTGATATACATCTACTGATCCTGACAGACGGCTGTTGAAAAAAGCAAAATCAAAACCCACATTCCAAGAAGATGTACGTTCCCACTTCAACCCGTCATTCTGCAAATTGCTTACCGCCATTGCCAAAATCTGATCCCCTGTGGCTTTTGCATAATCTATTATTTGTGAATAATCAGAGAAAGTAGCATAAGGATTAATGCCCTGATTGCCTGTAACACCAAAACCTAAACGTATTTTCATTTGATTCAACCAGTTAATATTCTTCATAAATTCTTCCTGCTCCATACGCCAAGCTAAAGAGAAGGAAGGAAAGTAAGACCATCGGTTACCCTTTTTGAATTTACTTGATCCGTCCGCACGTACAGATGCAGTAAGCAAATATTTATCATAAGCAGAAAGATTGATACGACCTAGATAAGACAGTAACTGATAATCCTTTTGGGTAGGTTGTTCATGAGTCTTCACAGAAGCAAGGTGTAACCCTTTTGTACGTAAGTCAAAATTAGAGAAACGAGTACCCTTCACATTCTTATTCAAGAATGTATGTCCGTCATAAGTTACACCAGCAGTAGCTCCCAGATGAATACCTTTCGCCAAGTCAATATTTAAATTCAATAAGTTTTCTATATTATAATTGGTCTTATTCAAGTTAGCCATGGCTAGCACACCTTGATCATTAGCACCGATAGTGAGCTGCATACCATACCAACGAGCACGTTCGTTTATATTCACATTTCCCCCGGCACGAAGATTATACGAAAGATATTTGCAAATATTCCATTTCAAATCCAGACTACCGCCAAAGCTTTTATCATCCGTTATATCATCATAGTCATCCCGCCAGCTATAAACAGTAGTTTTTGCATCCATGTCCGTTTGTAATGTCGGGTCGTCTGCCGGAATTTCATAAGGAGCTGTATCCAGTACTGTACGTGCCAATGAACCGGCAATACCACCTGTCGTATTACCTCCGGTCATCATATCATTTTGTTTGATAGATCCATTCAGAGCAAGTGCCATAGTAACGGACTTTGAAAGGTTAGCCGTAAGGTTTGCACGCAAATCACCTTGTTTAATACCTGTATTACTTACAATACCTTTTATATCCTTAAAGCCACCCGAAACATAATAAGTCATTGCATCCGATCCTCCGCTGACCGATGCAGAATAAACTTGAGAGAAAGCGGATGAATAGGCTTCTTTCTGCCAGTTCTTATAACTCAAGACACGATAGTATTCAGGGTTGGTAGGATCTTTCTTATATTTATCCAAGTTTTCACCATACACATAATGCATCTCGCCATTTGCTTGCGGATAGTACTTTTCCTCGCCGGAATTAGCCTTCATATTGGCATAAGCAGCGTATTGTTCCAGATTCAACATATTATGCAGGTTACGGGCATCCGCAATAGTAAAGTTTGCAGTCACGTTTACTTTAGCCTTACCTGCCTTCCCTTTTTTAGTCGTAATGATAATAACACCATTCGCACCGCGGGAACCATAAATTGCCGTAGCCGAGGCATCTTTTAATACAGTGATATCTTCAATATCCGCAGGATTCAAAGCACTTAAAGGATCTTGCGCAATTTGGAAATCACCGCCACCCATAGCCGACTCTGCAAATTCCCCGGTGGAAGATTGCGGGACATTATCAATAACATACAGAGGCTGGTTATCTCCACGCAATGAGTTAGCGCCACGAATTGTCACAGAACTGGCAGCTCCCGGAGCAGCATAGATGAAGTTACATTCAGCCCCGCCACCTTACCTTGCAACAGATTATTAAAAGAAGCTGTTTTAGAAGCATCGTTAGCATCCGGACGCAAGCTGGCGGTAGCACCGGTCAAATCACTCTTTCTTGCCGTACCATAAGCCACTACCACTACTTCATCCAATGTCTGAGTATCATCTTTCAACTGAACATTCAATACTTTTTTCCCTCCTACCGGCAATTGCTGGGTCACATAGCCAATAAAAGAAAACACTAATGTAGATTTGGAGTCAGGGACATCAATAGAATAATTGCCATCAAAATCTGTAATGGTTCCCGTGGTTGTACCTTTCACTTGTACATTCACACCGGGCATCCCCTCGTTAGTACTATCAGTAACTTTACCTGTTACTTTTATCTGCTGGGCAAACATATCTGGAATTGCTGCCATACAGAAGACACACACTAGAAAAACGTTAAAGAGGTTCTTCTTCATAGAATTAAATTTAAATTAGTAATTTATGATAGTTAACATTATTTTAATTTGTGGCAAATGTAGAGGAAAACAGAGGTATAAGAGGTACAATAATCACTATTTTTAAGTCCAAAATTAGCTAAAAAGGTCCATTTCACCGAGAAATAGTCAATTTTGGAGGAGGAATAAACAAAGTCGGAAACCTGGCTATTGTTTTTTTAAAGACAATGACAACCGACCCAAATACAAAAACAAGTATCTTTGTATCTCCAAATATGTTTTTATCCATTAATCAATATATTATGAAACTAAAACTTCTATTTTAACGATCCTGCTGTTCTTCTTATCAGCATCTTTTCCCTTGGCCGCCCAAAAGGCTCCCCAACCGTTTGATATTGACACCCCTTCGCTCCGCGTCTTCCTTCCGGCTCCCGAACTGGCGACAGGCCGTGCATAGTAGCCTGTCCGGGGTGGCGGATATGGCGGACTGGCTGTCAACCACGAAGGCTATGACTGGGCACCTTACTTCAACAAACAAGGCATCGCACTGATTGTACTGAAATATCGGATGCCTCATGGTGACCGCACTCTCCCCATCTCGGACGCCGAAGCTGCCATGAAAATGCGCGCGACAGTGCCGATGTATGGAATCTGAATCCATATGATATAGGTATAATGGGCTCCTCTGCCGGAGGGCATCTAGCTTCAACCATCGCCACACATGCCCGCCCCGAACTCCGCCCTAACTTTCAAATCCTGTTCTATCCTGTCATCACCATGGATAAATCCTATACTCACATAGGATCTCACGATAATCTTTTAGGTAAGGACGCTTCCGCCGAACTGGAAACCGAATTTTCCAATGAGAAACAAGTAACCAAAGAAACTCCCCGCGCCTTTATCGCCTACAGTGACGATGACAAGACAGTCCCTCCTGCCAATGGGGTAAATTATTACCTGGGGCTGCACAAGAATCATGTACCAGCCGTACTCCATATTTATGCCAGTGGCGGACATGGCTGGGGTATCCGCGAAAACTTCATTTACAAGAATGAGATGTTAAACGATTTATCCGCCTGGTTGCGCAGTTTCAAAGCTCCCCGTAAAGATGCTGTCCGGGTAGCCTGTGTAGGCAACAGCATTACTTACGGAGCAGGAATCAAAAACCGGAGCCACGACAGCTACCCCTCCGTTCTAGGCCGTTTGCTAGGAGATAAATACTGGGTGAAAAACTTTGGAGTCAGCGCACGTACCATGCTGAATAAAGGTGATCGCCCTTATATGAAAGAACAAGCTTATCAACAAGCATTGGCGTTCAACCCCAATATCGTTGTTATCAAACTGGGAACCAATGACAGCAAGTCATTCAACTGGGTACATAAAGCAGATTTCATAAAAGATACACAAACCATGATTGACGCCTTTAAAGCCCTTCCCTCACAACCTGAAATCTATCTATGCTATCCTTCAAAGGCATATCTTACCGGAGAAAGCATTAATGATGATATCATCTCAAAAGAAATTATACCTATGATTAAGAAGGTTGCCAAGAAAAACAAGCTGCCTGTCATTGACCTTCACAGCGCAATGGATGGAATGCCGGAATTATTCCCCGATCATATCCATCCCAATGAAGAAGGAGCGAAGGTGATGGCAAAAGCTGTTTATGATGCTATAAAAAAATAAAGGAAACGAAGGAGCAGACAGGGATTAATCAGCAAAAAAGAGATTTTTATCGGTTGTCCACATTATTCATCGTCTTTTTGTTGTGTTATTCAAGACAATCAACTATTTTTGTTCCCAAACCTTGAGTAAGTAATGAAAACATCTGCCCACAACATACGAATCCTGTCCTTGCTCCTTCTATTCATTCTATTACATTCTATATCAGAAGCCAAACAATACTTTTTCCAACAAATTCCCTCTCAAAACGGACTTTCCTCCATGGTACGCTGTATGGAAGTCAGTCAGGAAAAAGGATATGTCTGGATAGGGACACGCTCAGGAATCGGACGATTCGACGGTTACGAACAGCGAAGATATCTGCGCGGTAATGTCACACATATTTTGGAAGATGAAGAACATACCATTTGGGTCATCACAGAAAAGGGAGTATTCCGCTACAATGAAATAGAAGACAATTTTATCCTTGTGCGGGATAAAGACAACAATCCGGTAATAGCCAGTTCTCTTTGCCTATGGGAGGACGGAGTAATCTTCGGGGGAAGAGGAAGACTATATAAATACAACTATGAAGACCATATTATCAACCTGTTCCATACGTTGAAACCGAACGGCAAGTATCATATTTCCAATCTTTACCAATGGGATTCCCACACTCTCCTAGCCACCAACCGATGGGCAAAAGCTTTATTTATTGATATCGCTACGGGCAACACCCGTCCTGTTCCCTTCAACAGTGAACAGATTATCTCATTGTTGATTGATAGAAAAGGAAATGTATGGGTAGCTCATTACAATCAGGGAGTAAGCTGTTATGGCCGTAATGGAAAACAATTACAGACCTATCATACACAAAATTCTCCTCTCAAAACCAATGTAGTGCTATCATTAGAAGAGCATAATGGACAAATATGGATGGGTACAGACGGCGGAGGAATCCATATTCTCAATCCGCAGACCGGCAAGATATCGACATTGAGGTATATTCCGGGAGATCGTTACTCCTTGCCTGCCAACTCTATTCTTTGTCTATATAACGACAAAAGCAACAATATGTGGGCGGGAAGTGTACGCAATGGATTAATCAATATTAAAGAGGTAGGAATGAAAACTTATCAAGACGTGCTGCCGGGACAGAATTACGGGCTGAGCGAGAAAACAATCCTGTCCATTTATCAAGACAATGACAACCAAATATGGATCGGAACAGACGGAGCGGTATCAACCTCTTCGACCCGGCCACCGGAAAGTTTCATCACATACTTTCTACCTGGGAAGAAAAGGTAGCTTCCATCACCGGCATGGACAAAAACCATCTACTGGTTTCGCTATTCAGCCAAGGCTTGTTTGTCTTTCATAAAGAAACCCACCGATATCAGCCACTTGTCATTATCAACGACAGCATTAATGATATTTTATGCCATCGGGGAAAAACAGTCAATGTATATCAAAATACTCCTGAAACCATTTTGATGTTATCCGAAACACCTTATAAATACCATATTGGTAAAAAGCAATTCATTCCCATCACCAAAGGAAAAGGCATCACTGATATTGTCGGTACGTTGTTACCCATAAACAGCACAGGAGAGGATTGCTATCTGCACGATTTGGAACATATCTATAAAATCAACTCCAGCCTCAACGAACTGGAGCTTATATTTACCTGTCAAACAGACACCGTGTTCAATTCTGTCTCACTAGACGAGAACGGATTGCTATGGATAGGCAGTAACTATGGTTTAAGTTATTATAATCCAGTTACCAAGCAATACACCCTTGTCCCCAATACCCTGATTAATGAAATAAGCTCACTCATTTGTGACCGGCAAGGGCGTGTATGGATAGGAACGGAAGAAAAATTATTCGCATATCTGATTAAAGAAAAGAAATTCATCTTATTCGGTGAACCGGACGGAGTGGTACAAAACGAATATCTGGAGAAACCCCGGTTACTCTCTTCATCCGGAGATATCTATATGGGAGGTGTAAACGGCTTACTACATATCAACCGGCACTTACCTGACGAACCGGCACTTCTCCCCACTCTTCAACTGGCCGACATCCTAGTGGGCGGAGAACGTGTCTACGACCGGATATCAAATGACCACCAACTCAGTGTCAATGAAAAAAGCAAACCGATCATCATCAAAATCATCACCCGTAATAAGGATATTTTCCGCAAACCCATGTATAGATACACCATTACAGGACTGAACGGACAAAACATCTATTCTTATTTACCGGAAATAAACTTAAGCAGCCTGCCAACAGGCAGTTATCACATAAAAGCCGCCTGCAGTACCCGCAACGGTGACTGGACAGCAGACTATGATATTCTTACCCTGATAGTACTGCCTCCTTGGTATAAATCTGGCTGGTTCATCCTAAGTTGCACCCTTTTTATCTTCGTTAGCGTTATCCTCATTTTCATCCTGTTATTGCGTAACAAAGAAACCAAGTTAAAGTGGGCAATGAAAGAACATGAGCAGCAGGTATACGAAGAAAAAGTACGCTTTCTTATCAATATCAGCCATGAGCTCCGGACTCCACTGACCTTGATACATGCACCCTTGAAACAACTAATGGATAAACTTACCGCCGACAACGAAAATTATCCGTTGATCCAAAGCATCTGTAAACAATCTGAACGGATGAAGAACATTCTGAATACTGTCTGAATGTTCGCAAGATGGAAGTAGGACAAAGCACACTCCATGTCCAGAGCATACAATTGGATGAATGGGCAGAGCAACTGATTTCCGATTTTAAACCAGAAGCCTCCGTCAGGGGCATCACGCTCGTCTATCAACCTGAACCGGAGATTCAGACCTTGTGCTTCGACAAAGAAAAATGTACGACTATCCTGACCAATCTATTAATTAACGCATTGAAATATACTCCCGATGAGAGTACAATCAGTATTTCAACCCGTTTGTCGGAAGACAAGACAAGAGTACGCATATCCATTTCCGACCAAGGTCCGGGACTGAAAGATGTGGATACCAACAATCTCTTTGTCCGCTTTTACCAAGGCAACAACAGTCGTCCCGGCACAGGAATCGGATTGTCCTATTCTAAAATACTGGTCGAACAACACGGAGGCAACATTGGAGCCTACGACAACAAGAATTTCGGAAGCCCGGGAGCTACTTCTGGTTCGAACTTCCATTAAATACCGAACCGGGAAATATCACGCTGCACCCACAAGAATATCTGAATACACTTCTGGCACCCACGCAAGAAACAGAAAGTATTCCCAAACAACAGGAAGAAAATAAAACAGCCCCAAACCATACCTTATTAGTAGTAGATGACAACAAAGACCTGACCGATTATCTGGCAACAGCCTGAAAGACCGGTTTAAAACAATATGGGTAGCCGCCGATGGAGAGGAAGCATTGCGTCTTTGCCGGAAAAAACGTCCTCATATAGTTGTAAGCGATATCCAAATGCCCCGTATGAACGGCTATGAGCTATGTAAACAAATAAAAGAAGATTTGGAAATAAGCCATATCCCGGTTATACTGCTCACTGCACGTAATGACGAAGAAAGCCAACTATATGGTTATAAAAACGGAGCAGACGCCTACGTCACAAAACCTTTTGAAGTAAGTATGCTATATGCGATTATCTGTAGCCAACTGCATAACCGGGAACGGATGCGTACCCGTTATACAGACATCGGCCCTCTGCCGCCACCCGAGGAAGGCACCTTCAGTTCTGCCGATGAAGAATTTTTAAATCGCCTGAACCAGATAATCACAGAACATCTGGATAACGAACAGTTGGGTATTCCATTCATTTGCGACAAAATAGGAATCAGCAGAGCTTCTTTATACAATAAGCTAAAAGCATTGACAGATATGGGAGCCAATGACTATATAACCCAAATACGTATGGAGAGAGCTATCTGGCTTATTCTCCATACAGAACTCAGCGTCAATGACATAGCAGATAAGACAGGATTCTCAACCGCCAGATATTTCAGTACTGTATTCAAACAGCATACAGGTTGCTCCCCTACTCAATACAGGGAGAAACCGCCTGTCAGCACTCAATAACCCCATAAAACCCTGTTTTCATTCCATATTGTGTTAATTTCCGACCATTTATAATAATAAATGATATATAATATGGAATAAAAGCAGAAATATAGTGCATAATCCAAATGAAAGAGTTTACTTTGTCCAACAAACAATTAGAGATTTATTCTAGTTTTATTCTCATCATGTATCTTCTCAGTTACCCACATTGAGTATATTCATTCCTGATTTAGAGCTTCTTGAAATTTCGTTGTTAGATTATTAATTTTTTATATTGACAGTTATGAATATGTATGTTGGAAACCTTAGCTACAACGTTAAGGAAGTAGATTTGAGAGAAGTTATGGAAGAGTATGGAACAGTAGGCTCAGTCAAGTTAATCGTTGACCGTGATACAAGAAGATCAAAAGGTTTTGCTTTTGTCGAAATGCCGGAAACTTCAGAAGCCTCAAACGCTATCAAACAGTTGAACGGTGTAGAATATGCCGGCCGTCCAATGGTAGTAAAAGAAGCCTTACCCAGAAATTAATAGCATAAACTTGATAGACAAAGAAAAAGGATTTTCCGCAATGGAAAATCCTTTTTCTTTGTCTATCAAGTTTTAATGACTACTACTTCGTAAACATACACCTGCTACCACTCAATAAATTTACCACGAGCTCTGCGTTCTGCCAACATCTGTGTAAGGAAACGCTGACGGTCCTTAGCAATGTAACGCCGGGCAAAAATATTAGGAACAGCTACCCCCAAAGCTATACAGAAAATAATAAGCGCCGAGTTAATACCATTGGAAAAAGCAAGTGTCACTTCCCCTACCACTCCACGCATATTGATAAGCGCCAGCAACGAACGATACATCAAGACACCAGGTACCATCGGAATGACAGAAGGAATAGTCAGCACATGATTAGGGACATGAAACCAATGAACGGCTTTGACAGCTATCAAACTCACGACAAAGCTTCCCATAAACGAACCGATCACCGGACCATATCCTAATTCAAAGTTTACAAAGTTACGGGTGCATACTGCAATAATTCCACCTACAGCCACCACCCACAACAAACGTCTCTGCACATTAAAAATAGTAGCGAATCCCATAGCCGCAATTGCAGCCGCAACAGCATATACCCAATAAGCATCGTGCGGCACCATACTCAGTTCACTGAACTTCTGGTCGATAGTCACATCATTCATCACCAGCAGCCTCAAGGCAAAAGCGATACCAAACGCCATGCCTCCTACCATCATTACCGTGTTGGCTGCACGCGTAATACCTACCAACAAGTGATTGTCAATCATATCGTCCACAAAATTTATCAGCGGCACACCGGGTACTATATATAAAGTACAGGCCAGCAACGGATGATACGGAGTGGAAGATAAACCGGAAAAAGAAAACGCATAAGCCAGACAAGTACATAAAAATGCAGAGATCGCAATACTCATATATACATTGATACCGAACTCAATGCAACGGGCACGGGTACGGAACCCCACAAAAGTACAAATAGCCGTAATTAGAAAAGCAATCCAGTCACCACCAAACAACTTGCAGAACCCTCCACAAGCAAACCCGGTACAGATTGCCACGACATAAGGGGTATAATTACGCTCCTGACGAGCAATCTTCTCAAGTTCTTCCTCGTATTTATCCAATGAATAATCCTGCTCAATGGCACGCCACGAAAGTTTACTGATTTTTGAAATGGCTTCCATATTGATACCATGTTTCTCGCATTTCTGAAACTTGGAAAAAGAGTGCTTCTCGTCACTCACATTGACCATCAGCATCGTCCACCGGATATCAATATGCAGTTTCTCTTCCGGAATACCCAGATAAGCGGCCACGCGCTTCATGTTTCTTTCAATTCGGTTAGTGTCTGCCGCGCTCTCCATCAGCAGCTTGCCGGTACGTAATAAAAGGTCTAGTTTACGGCGCAATAACAGCACCTCTTGTTCATTTGTTGTCTCGTTCATCTTCTTTTTACCTCAATTTTATTTACTCTGACAGGAAACAGGTTGTTTTTTCGGGATGCAAAGGTACAAAAAGTATATGATATTCATAACTAAATGTAGGAACAGAAATGAAATTGTCGTATCTTTGACCCGAAATAATTAAGTTAGATATGGTAACATTCAAAGAATTCTTTTCATTCAAGAATAACCGCTTCTTCTGGCTCAATCTGATAGCGATGGTAGTGGTCATTGTGGCAGCACCTTTGGGAACCCTTCAATGGCTGGACAACTATACACGCCACGGCGAAGCAGTGGTAGTGCCCGATGTAAAAGGAATGAATCTGCGGATTGCAGAAAATGAACTCGACAAGCAGTCACTAAAATCAATCGTCATAGACTCCAGCTATGTAAAAGGAATAGCCCCCGGTGCTATTTTGGAACAGAATCCCGCCGGTGGCTCCAAGGTGAAGTCGGGCAGAACCGTCTATCTGACCGTCAATGCAGACAGCGCCCCCAAGGTAGCCATTCCCGATATCATGGATAATAGTTCTCTCCGCCAAGCCGAAGCTAAATTACGTGCGTTAGGTTTTAAAATAACCGAACCTGAATATATCAGCGGCGAAAAAGACTGGGTATACAGCATAAAATACCGAGGACGCGACTTGAAAGCCGGAGAAAAGATTCCTCACGAAGCCGTACTGACCCTCACGGTAGGCAACGGCAATGAAACCATGCCCGAAGATTCTGCATTGGTAAATGAATCCGGAACTGCGAACGATGACAAACCTGTGGTAGACGAATCCTGGTTTTAAACTTAACACACAGTGATGATGAGAGAAGAATATGTGGATGAACTAGACGACACACTGGATGATGTGGAACCGATAGTGGACAACCCCGCCGAACTGTATGAACATTTCCGTGTAGTAGTAGACAAAGGACAGTCACAAGTGCGCGTGGACAAATATTTGTTCGAACGGCTTGTCAACTCTTCGCGCAACCGTATTCAGAAGGCTGCCGACGCCGGCCTCATCATGGCGAACGGCAAACCGGTGAAAAGCAGTTATAAAGTAAAGCCTTGCGACGTGCTGACGGTGATGATGGACCGTCCACGTTATGATAATGATATCATTCCCGAAGATATTCCACTGGATATAGTCTATGAGGACAACGATTTGATGGTAATCAACAAACCGGCCGGACTGGTAGTGCATCCGGGATGCGGAAACTACCACGGTACGCTGGTCAACGCCATAGCATGGCATCTGAAAGACAACCCCAGATACGACCCTAACGATCCGCAAGTGGGATTAGTCCACCGTATAGACAAAGACACCTCGGGCCTGCTCGTGGTAGCCAAGACCCCCGATGCCAAGACTCATCTGGGACTTCAGTTCTACAACAAGACCACCAAACGTAAATACAATGCTCTGGTATGGGGTATCGTAGAAAATAATGAAGGAACCATAGAAGGGAATATAGGGCGCAACCCCAAAGACCGCATGCAAATGGCTGTACTGAGTGACCCCGCCCAAGGAAAGCACGCCGTCACCCACTACCGGGTACTGGAACGTCTGGGCTATGTCACGCTGGTAGAGTGTGTGCTTGAAACGGGACGCACCCACCAGATACGTGTCCACATGAAGCACATCGGGCACACGCTGTTCAATGATGAGCGTTATGGCGGAAACGAAATTTTAAAAGGAACTCATTTTAGTAAATACAAACAATTCGTAAACAACTGTTTCGAGACCTGCCCCCGCCAGGCATTACACGCCATGACGCTGGGCTTTGTCCATCCCCGTACAGGCGAAGAGATGTTCTTCACCTCTCCGCTGCCCGAGGATATGACAAACCTGATAGACAAGTGGAGAAACTATATCAGTAACAGAGAAGAACTATGAAACGTACTATTGCCATAGTAGCCGGAGGAGATTCCAGCGAACTTGTCGTTTCCCTGCGCAGTGCACAGGGACTTTACTCTTTCATTGACAAAGAGCGTTATAACCTATATATAGTAGAGATGGAAGGGCATCGGTGGGAAGTAGTCCTTCCGGACGGTTCCAAAACCCCGATAGACCGTAATGATTTCAGTTTCATGGAGAACGGCGAAAAGAAACATTTCGACTTCGCTACATCACCATCCACGGAACTCCGGGGGAAAACGGTATCCTGCAAGGTTACTTCGACCTGTTAGGAATTCCCTACTCCAGTTGTAACGTACTGGTATCTGCCATGACTTTCAATAAATTCACCTGCAACCAATACCTGAAAGGCTTCGGTATCCGCGTAGCCGAATCACTGATCCTGCGTAAAGGGTTTGAAATTACAGACGAAGAAGTAATCAACAAAATTGGTCTGCCTTGTTTCATCAAACCCAACGCCGGCGGTTCCAGCTTCGGTGTCACCAAAGTAAAGACTAAGGAAGATATACAACCCGCCATCGAAAAAGCTTTCAAGGAAAGTGACGAAGTAATGATTGAAGCCTTTATGAGAGGAACGGAAATCACCTGCGGCTGTTACAAGACCTCGGACAAGGAAGTGGTATTCCCCATCACCGAGGTGGTGAGTGCCAACGAATTCTTTGACTATGGAGCCAAATACAATGGAGAATCACAGGAAATCACCCCTGCCCGCCTGCCCGAAGATACAGCCGAACGTGTACGTCTGCTCACTTCGGCCATTTATGACATTCTGGGGTGTTCCGGCCTTATCCGCATTGACTATATCATTACCGAAGGCGAAAAAGTAAACTTGCTCGAAATCAATACCACCCCGGGCATGACAGCTACCAGCTTCATTCCCCAACAGGTGCGTGCCGCAGGATTGGATATAAAAGATGTGATGACTGACATTATAGAAAATAAATTTTAGTGGTTCGTGATTAGCGGTTAGTGATTAATATCCATGCGGCACATAATGCAGCCTATTAACCACTAACCACTGGCCACTCATCACTGACTAACCCTTATAAATTATGAACATACCAGCTGAATTTAACGAGATTCGTCCGTACACTCCCGAAGAGTTACCGCAAATCTATGAAGAATTAATCGCTGACCCCGTTTTCCGGACAGTGGTAGAGTCTGTTATGCCGGGCGTACCTTTCGAAGGTCTTGCCATGAAGATGCGTCAATGCAAAACAAACCTGGAATTCCAAAAAGCGTTCTTTTACGGACTGTTATGGGATTTGGTGAAAAAAACAGCCAACGGACTGACATTCGACTGTTCCGCCTTGTCCGACTTAACCCGGAACTACACTTTCATCTCCAATCATCGTGACATTATTCTGGATTCGGCTTTTCTATCTATCCTACTGATAGACAAAGGAATGACCACCGTAGAAATCGCCATCGGCGACAACCTGCTCATCTACCCATGGATTCATAAGCTGGTACGTGTCAATAAATCATTCATCGTGAAACGCGGCCTCAACATGCGGCAGAAACTGGAAGCATCTGCTTTGATGTCGCGCTACATGCATTTCGCCATGAAGGAAAAACATGAGAATTTATGGATAGCGCAACGTCAGGGACGTGCCAAAGATTCCAATGACCGTACCCAAGACAGTGTATTGAAAATGATGGCCATGGCAGGTGAAGGCGATGTCACCGAAAGACTGAAAGAACTGAACATCGTTCCGCTTGCTATCTCTTACGAATATGACCCATGCGATTTCCTGAAAGCCAAGGAATTACAACAGAAACGGGATGATCCCTATTTCCAGAAAAGTCCCGAAGACGACCTGATCAATATGCAGACCGGCCTTTACGGATACAAAGGACGCATCCATTTCCAGACTTCCGCCTGTCTGAATCATGAACTGGACGAACTGAAAGAACACAATTTGCCTAAATGTGATTTGTTTACCGCCATATCGGAAACCATAGACCGGCATATACACAGCAGTTACCGCTTGTTTGCAGGTAATTATGTGGCGTGTGACCTCTTGATGGGAGACAACCGTTTCACGGCCGAGTACACAGAAGAAGAAAAAGAGCATTTTGAAAACTACATGGAACAACAGATTGCCAAAGTAGACCTTCACAATAAAGATGCCTCTTTCCTGCGCCATGCTTTGCTGACTATGTATGCCAATCCGCTCATCAATTACCTGAAAGCGGCAAAAGGATAAGAACGTTTACCGTAAAGGGTGGATTTTACAGTCCACCCTGAAAAAGAAAATTACAAACATGAGGAAAGTCGTTATTTTATCTTTTCTAGCTTCTTTGCTTCTCGGCGCGTGCGGTGAAGACGATTATGTATATCCCAATGTTCTGACAGATATGATCGACTTGAAAACCGATCATACAGGAACCGGACGATATCTGATAACGGACGAAGGGACAGAGTGCGCATCCAGTCACGTACCGGTCTTGACGGACTGGCACCAGACACCACGTACCGCACGGTTACCATGTACGCTCCATTGACAGACTCGGAAGAAGCAGAAAAAGAAGCCATGCTTTACAATACCCAACTGGTTATTTCTCCTGTTCCCTTGCCCGAATCTAAATTCAAGGAGATAAAGACCGATCCGGTGGCCATTCAAAGCATCTGGCGGGGTGGAAATTACCTGAACCTGATTTTACAAGTCAAAGTCAAAGATCAGAAGCACGGCTATCACTTTATTGAGAACAAACTGGAGAACAAAGATGGAGAACAAACATTATACTTGACACTCTATCATGACAGGAATAATGACATCGAAGGTTTCAACCGTAAAGTCTATCTGTCTGTTCCCTTATGGCATACGCCGGCAAGCTGCATAAAGGCGATAAGATTGTATTCAACATCCATACTTATAAAGAAGGTATGACCAGTCGTATCTTTTATTTTTAGCAAACAAAAACATCAAAACATTCCATTTTATGATAAAGACCATTTATTTCATATTCTTCATCTGCGCATTCTCACTAGGATTATGGGCATGTACCGGCAAAGACAGTGACAAATTCAAGAATCTTTCCTCTGACCAGTTTGAGGAAATGATACAGGACAAGACCATCCAACTGATTGATGTACGCACGGTAGCCGAATATTCCGAAGGCCATATACCGGGCAGCATCAATATCAATGTATTGGACAATGAGTTTGGCACAAACATCGAGAAGCTTCTTCAAAAAGACCGTCCCGTAGCCGTTTATTGCAAAAGTGGAAGGCGCAGCCGCAATGCGGCCAATATTTTGGTAAAAAAAGGATTCAAAGTGTATAATCTGGATAAGGGTATCCTAGACTGGAAGGAATTAGGGAAGGAAATAAGTTTTTAACCGTTTTTTCCTTCAAATTCTTCATTATGGTTTAGCAAGTTGATTTACTGTCACTTATTATGAAGGATTTTTTTTCAATCCTTCATAAATTCTTCATCTCTGTAAGTTTGTTCCAGAGTCCCCGCCCGGTCTTCTATTTCCGAAGCGATACCTTTTCCTCTTGAATGGCAATCTTGCCACGCACTGTCTTATAATCAAGCCAAGGATACACACAGTTTTTCGTCCGATAGAAATCACTATGCTGTCCTTTTTAGGCTTATCTTTCACCTTAGTGATGAAGTTTTATCACTAAGGTGATCAATTTCATCACATGGGTGATACTGTTTCATCACACAGGTGAAACGATAAATAAAAAAGGAAGAATACGTCATTCCGACTGCCGGTTATTCCAACCCTTCCAGCATTCTCTTTAAAACAACTGTAGCAGAAATTTCCCGGTTGGCCGCTTCAGGAATAACCAACGAAGTAGGAGCTTCAATCACCTCATCGGTCACAATCATGTTTCTTCTCACCGGCAGACAATGCATAAAGAAAGCATTGTTTGTCACTGCCATGTGCGCCGCATCTACCGTCCAACTCATATCCTTGCTCAGGATCTTTCCATAGTCGGCAGGATGGGTGACACCGGGACATGCCCAGTTCTTGGCATAAATAAAGTCAGCCCCTTCAAAAGCTTTCATCTGGTTATATTCCACCTCCGCGCCACGGACAAACTTCGGGTCTAGCTCATAGCCTTCGGGATGAGTGATGACAAAATCCACATCGGCCTCGTTCATCCAGTCGGCAAACGAGTTAGGTACAGCCTGAGGTAATGCACGCGGGTGCGGCGCCAAGTCAATACCACCTTGGGACGGTCTTTCTTTTTATATTCTTCAATAGTAATCAGGTCGGCGAAAGCCTGCAACGGATGACCGGTAGCGGCTTCCATGGAGAATACAGGCTTGCCGGAATATTTTATGAACTGATTCAGAATCTTTTCAGTATAATCATCCTCGCGGTTCTCAAAATGAGCGAACGAACGCACACCGATGATATCACAATAAGAAGCCATCACCGGAATAGCTCCAGCAAATGTTCACTCTTATCGCCATCCATAATGACACCGCGCTCTGTTTCCAGCTTCCATGCACCTTGATTCACATCGAGTACAATCACATCCATCCCCAAGTTACGAGCTGCCTTCTGGGTACTCAAACGGGTACGCAGACTGTTGTTGAAGAAAATCAACAGACAAGTCTTATGCTTTCCCAGGGTTTCATATTTGTAGCGGTCTTTCTTGATTTCGAAAGCTTCGGCAAGGGCACTCTTCAAGTCGCCCAAATCATGTACGTTTGTAAAGTATCTCATAATCCTTTCATTTATATTATTATTGTCTTATTTGTCCATCCCCCTGAATAATCCACTTGTATGTGTTCAGTTCCTCCAGGCCCATCGGACCACGGGCGTGGAGCTTCTGCGTGCTGATACCTATTTCCGCTCCCAATCCGAACTCACCTCCATCGGTAAACGAAGTAGGCACATTCACATAAACACAAGCCGCATCCACCATCTTCATAAAATAATCGGCCGCCCGGTCATTCTCCGTCACAATACATTCACTATGTCCCGAACCATAAATAGAAATGTGGGCCACAGCCGCCTGTATGGTCATAGTCGCCGTCACTGCCATTTTGTAGTCCAGAAACTCTGTTCCGAAGTATCCGTAGAAGCATGTTTCAGCAAGTGGGAAGGGTAAGAAGTTTTCAGATAATTATAACACAAGTCATCGGCATAGATTTCCACGTTGTCATGCTGCAAATCGCTACAAAGAGTGGAAAGGTCGGTCAGCCGGTTCACATCTACAATCAGGCAGTCCAATGCGTTGCACACGCTGACACGACGTGTCTTGGCATTACGGATAATGGCGGCTCCCTTCGCCACATCACCATCCTTGTCAAAATAAACATGACACACACCAGCTCCTGTCTCGATAACGGGAATCGTGGCGTTCTGCCGCACATAATCTATCAGCCCCTTGCCGCCCCGGGGAATAATCAAATCCACATAGCCACGGGCATGGAGCAGTGCATCAGCCGAGTCATGTCCTGCCGGCAACAATGCCACCAGATAAGGAGACAAGTGGGCTACATCCAGCAATGTATTCCGGATAATCTCCACCAGAATACGGTTGGAGAAATCGGCATCGCTTCCCCCTTTTAATATACAAGCGTTGCCTGACTTGAAACAAAGTGCAAACACATCCAAAGTCACATTAGGACGAGCTTCATAAATAATGCCTATCACCCAAAAGGCACACTTACCTTGGTCAGCTTCATGCCATTGGGACGCACAGTCTCATTCAGTATTCTCCCCGACGGAGAAGGCAACGTGGCTACTTGCCGTATGCCTCCAGCTATAGCGCGAATACGTTCCGCCGTCAGTTTCAAACGGTCATATTTGGGATTTAAGGGATCCATCGCCGCCAAATCTTTGGCGTTCTCTTCCAGAATCCGATCCGTAGCAGCCTCCACCCTGTCGGCCAATGCATACAAGGTATCATTAATGATCTCCTCCTTGCAGAAAGCAAGAGATCCTTTTGCCTGCCGCACCTGTTTAAAAATATCTTTTATCTGTTCCATAGTCACTTCATTTTATCTAAATCATTACCACACCGCATCAGTCCAAATACAAATAATCATAGTGTACCATAGGTTTCTGCCCATGTTTCCCCTGCAATGCACGTGCTTCTGCCGAATCAAATCCGATGCGTCCCACTCCTATCTGCCTGCCCCGGTGGTCTATGATTTTCACTATATCATCTTTTTCAAATTCCCCCTTCTATGCGGACCACTCCCACAGGAAGCAGCTTACCGCCTTATGTCCTTTCAACACTTTCACGGCCTGTTCGTTCAAATGCAACTCGCCTTTCGCAAAGCCTTCGCTGTGGGCAATCCACTTCTTCACGCTGGATACTCCGCCTTCTGCCGGAATAAAGCGCGTACAGACTGTCCCTGCCGGATGTTGCAGTAAATCGACCAGAATATTGTCTTTCTTGCCATTGGCTATAATGACTGTGATACCCTCATCGGCCACTTTGCGGGCAATGGTAGTCTTTGTCAGCATACCGCCCCGGCCAAAGCCCGATTTCTCCGTCTGTATATAGTCCGAAAGATCCTTTCCCTGCTCCACCTCCGTATCACCTGCGTACCGAGGGTAGAAGGAGAGCCATTGTATATGCCGTCAATATTGCTCAGTATGATTAATGCCTGCATATCCATCATAGAAGCGATCATTCCCGAAGTTCGTCATTGTCTGTAAACATCAGTTCGGTGACCGAAATAGTATCATTCTCATTTACGATAGGTATGACACCGTTCTCCAGCATCACCATCATACAGTTGCGCTGGTTCAGGTAATGACGGCGCGTGCCAAAACTTTCTTTCGTAGTCAGCACCTGCCCGACGGGAATACCGTGTTCACGAAACAGCTCATAGTAACGGTTGATCAGCTTTGCCTGCCCCACTGCCGAGAAAAGTTGCCTTTGCTCCACACTATCTAATTTTTTGGAAGGTTTGATCTCGCTGCGTCCCGAAGCTACCGCCCCAGATGAAATCAGAATGACTTCCACTCCGGCTTTGCGCAATTCCGCCACTTGGTCTACCAATGCCGACATACGCGTCACATCCAGTGTACCGTCTTTACGCGCCAACACATTACTACCTATCTTTACTGCTATTCTTGTAAACTGAACTGCCATTTCTCTTGTTATTTTAGAAACACAAATATAGATATTAAAATCAATCTGTAAAGTCAAATAAGCCAAAAATTAACCTTTATCGTATTTGTGTGCATGTATTTTAATTCTCATCTTTGCAAAAATGAAAATATATAACGATAATATTCAATAGGCAAACGTATGGTTAAAGCTATTTTTTTCGATATTGACGGTACATTGGTTTCTTTTGAAACTCATAAAATTCCCGCTTCAACCCAAGAAGCATTAAAAGCACTTCGTGATAAAGGCATTAAAATATTTATTGCCACCGGACGCCCACAATGTTTAATAAACAATCTGAGTGATTTAGAGTTTGACGGGTATATCACAGTCAACGGCAGCTATTGTTTTACTGCCGGCCACCAGCCCATTTATAAAGGTTGCATCCCGCAAGAAGACATTGAACGGCTAATAACTTTTCAACAGAAATATCCGGTACCTTTCGTTTTTGTACACGGCAATGAAATGTTCGTCACTGAAGTGAATGACAGAGTACAGGCTGTTTCCGATCTGATTGAAATTCCTGTTCCCCCTGTCGCCTCCATAGAAGAAGCCCGTGGAAAAGATATCCTGCAAATAATGGGATACTTACGGCCGAAGAGGAAAAAGAAACAGATATATTCGGCAAAGTGCTGACTCATTGCGAACCGATGCGCTGGTATCCATTGTTTGCCGATATCATTGCACGGGGCAACAGTAAAAGTACGGGAATAGACAAAGTGCTGGCATATTTTGACATTGACCTGAAAGACACAATGGCTTTCGGTGACGGCGGCAACGATATCCCCATGCTGAAACACGTAGCCACAGGGATAGCTATGGGAAATGCCGAGCCCCATGTCAAAGCTGTGGCCGACTACGTGACAACCTCCGTAGATGAAGACGGGATAGCCAATGCTTTGAAACATTTCGGATTAATCTAAAGAAGATTTGATGAAAAGAAAATGAATGATGCAGAGAGTATCCTCATGAGAGATCCAAACTAAGGTTTTTTCATGTCGTTTATTAATTTAAGATGTACCAAGATATTCATTTACTTCTTATTAATTCGTTTCTTGTTTTGATTTCTTGACCCATTTTTCCAGAAAACTCTTTATCTTTACACAAAATATTTATTAATTGCGAATCTATGAAGAAAACCTATTCTATCCTTTGCGCATTTGTATTGGCAGGCTCGTTCTTCGGCTGTTCCACAACACAGCAGAAGACAAGCGAAACTGACTACACGCAGTATGTTAACACGTTCATCGGAGCAGCAGACAACGGACACACCTTTCCCGGTGCCTGCCGTCCTTTCAGCATGATCCAGACAAGCCCCGTAACCGGAGCTATCGGCTGGAGATATTGCTCGGAATATGTGTACACCGACTCCCTGATATGGGGATTTACCCAAACACACCTTAATGGAACAGGGTGTATGGATTTGGGAGATATCCTGGTGATGCCAGTTACCGGAACACGCGCCCGTGCCTGGGACGCTTATCGCAGCCACTTCCCCAAAGACAAGGAAGCAGCGACTCCCGGATACTACACCGTAGAGCTGACTGATCCCGCGTGAAAGCCGAACTGACCGCCTCTCCCCATGCCGCCCTACACCGTTATACCTATCATAACGCCGACTCGGCATCTGTATTGATTGACCTTCAGCACGGACCTGCGTGGAACGAAAACCAATATCATTCGCAAGTACAAAGTTGCGAAACCAATTGGGAAGATGCACAAACTTTGACCGGACATGTACGCAACAGCGTATGGGTGAACCAGGATTACTTTTTTGTTATGAAGTTCAATCGTCCCGTCATAGATACCCTGTATCTGCCCATGGCCGAAACAGAAAAAGGGAAACGTATCATCGCTACTTTTGACATGGAGCCGGGAGAGGAACTGCTGATGAAAGTAGCCATGTCCACCACCGGCGTGGATGGAGCCAAGAAGAATATGGAAGCGGAAATAGCCGACTGGAATTTTGAAGGAGTGAAGCAAGCAGCACACGACGAATGGAATAATTATCTGAGCCGCATTGAAATAACCGGTACGGATGATGAGAAGACCAACTTCTATACCAGCTTCTACCATGCCCTGATACAGCCCAACCAAATCTCGGACGTAGACGGATGGTACCGTAATGCAGCCGATTCCATCGTTAAAGCCGGTAACGGAGCTTTTTATTCCACTTTCTCCTTATGGGACACTTACCGTGCCGCCCATCCGTTTTACACCTTAATGGTTCCTGAAAAAGTAGATGGATTCGTCAATTCATTGGTAGAACAGGCTGAAGTACAGGGCTTCCTGCCTATCTGGGGACTTTGGGGAAAAGAAACATATACCATGATTGGCAACCACGGTGTTTCAGTTATCGCCGAAGCTTACCGCAAAGGCTTCCGAGGCTTTGATGCCGAGCGTGCCTTCAATGCTATCAAAAATACCCAAACCGTATCTCATAAACTGAAATCCGATTGGGAAACTTATATGAAATACGGTTATTTCCCTACTGACTTGATTAAGACAGAATCAGTATCCTCTACGCTGGAATCGGTATATGATGATTACGCCGCAGCCGATATGGCCCAACGTATGGGTAAAGAGGAAGATGCCGCTTATTTTGCCAAACGTGCCGATTTTTATAAGAACCTGTTCGATACTGAAACGCAATTCATGCGTCCCCGCAATGCTGACGGGAGTTGGAAATCTCCTTTCAACCCTAGTCAGGTTGCCCACATGGAAAGTACCGGTGGAGACTATACCGAAGGTAATGCATGGCAGTACACTTGGCATGTGCAACATGATGTGCCGGGGCTTATTGAGTTATTCGGCGGAGAACAAGCATTCTTAAACAAATTGGATTCTTTATTCACCTTGAAACTGGAAACCACCCAGGCAGATGTTACCGGCTTGATCGGTCAATACGCACACGGCAATGAACCCAGCCATCACATTACTTATTTATATACGTTGCAGGTCGCCCCGAACGTACCCAAGAACTGATCCGTGAAATCTTTGATACGCAATATCATCCCGAACCCGACGGACTCTGTGGCAATGATGACTGCGGACAGATGTCAGCATGGTATATGTTCTCTGCTATGGGGTTCTATCCAGTAGATCCGGTAAGTGGCAATTATGTATTCGGCGCCCCACAGATGCCTGAAATTGTATTGAACCTGGCCGATGGAAAGACTTTCACGATCATTGCCGAAGGATTATCAAAGGAACACAAGTATGTTGACAGTATTACACTGAACGGTGAACCTTATACAAAGAATTATATCTCGCATGAAGATATCCTAAAGGGCGGGACTTTGGTGTATAAGATGAAATAAGGAATCTACCTCATTACAGGAAGAGGGTATGACAGTCGGCTCCAGCTATACATACCCTCTTCCTGCTTTCTGTTCCTGATGCTTTTCAAAAGATCATAATGCTCCAGGTATTTATGCCCTTATCCATGAAACATGATCATTATCAGCATAACTTCTGTTTTAGATATCTTGTAATTGCCATATTAAATTGTTGCCATGAACCATGTCAAGTCAGAACATAATATAATAGGCAAAACAAAAATACAACTCTTATATTTGCTCAATCCAAACTTTATTGCGTTATTTGCGTTACATGTTTCATGTAACATAAAAACTGCAATGAAGAGTATTTCTACTAATCCATTTTTAATAACCGGTTACCAAGGGCCCGACTATTTCTGTGACCGCGAAAAAGAAACAGCTTCTTTAATGTCAGCATTAAGAATGGCAGAAATATTACATTAATCAGTCCGCGCCGTATGGGAAAGACAGGACTAATAAAGAATGTATTTTACTATATTCAAAAAGAAAATAAATCTGCCGCCTGTTTCCTGAATATCAGAACCGACACCCTCATGCCCTCTCTTGATCAGTTCGTTCATTACATCATGTCCAAGCTGTCCGCCGACACCTGTTACAAAAAAATTTCATGCTGTTTCCTCCACTAATTATGCTCATGAGCGACTGGCTCACAAGTTACTTCTTTTAAGTATCATAACTCATAGCATTTACTAAGTCAAACCGAAAAGCTGAAATCATTTCCTGACTGCACCGGAGAGTCATGTAAAATCAATATTCTCCAAGATCAAACAATTCCTCAAAGGTTATTTTCAAATTCGGGAACATCACCAGTTGTAACTCCTCTTTATTCTGTGCAGTAACTGTTTTATAAAGATACGGATATCCTGTTCCATCCTCTTCGAAGTCAAAAAGATAGATTTCTACGGACTTTTTTCTCCAATCAACGATCCAGTATTCAGAAACTCCGACTTTGCAGTAAATATTCATTTTTTCGTGCCTGTCATATTCTTCCGTAGCATTGGATAAGACCTCCATCACAAAACGTGGAATACCTGTAAAAGAAATATTCTTTCGATCTCTCAAGTTGCAGATAATGGATACATCCGGAATCATTACTTTATCATCGTTCTCACGCCATTCATACTGCACACCATCACCAAAGACACGACACAGACTGTCTTTAATCTGACTGCCGATTTTGATAACAAAATTGTTGATAACCATAGAGTGTTCCAGATAAGTTTTACTTAAATCCTCAACAGGTAATACATTACTCATGCAGTGCTGCACCTCCTTGATATATAATATTGTTTACGTTCTCTGAAATCTTTCAGTGCTGCTGCGCCTTCTTTGCAGGTCATACCGCACCTGATATCACTCCACCGTCACGCTCTTCGCCAGATTTCTCGGTTTATCCACATCCAGTCCTTTTGCCACGCTGACATAGTATCCGATCAGCTGCAGCGGAACCACGGCCAGGCTTCCGACAAAATGCTCATCTACTTTTGGTACATAAACGGTAAAGTTCACCTGATCTTCGATTTCGTATTTTCCATAGGTAGTCAGTCCCATCAGGTAAGCTCCGCGCTCTTACATTCGAGCATATTGCTGATGGTTTTCTCATAGAGTTCGCTCTGTGTAAGGACTCCGATCACAGGGTGCCCTGTTCGATCAGGCTGATGGTTCCATGCTTCAGTTCTCCCGCCGCATAGGCTTCGGAATGGATATAAGAAATTTCTTTGAGTTTTAAGCTTCCTTCCAGGCAGACTGCATAATCAATGCCGCGGCCCACGAAGAATACATCATGTGCGTTTGCATATTTGGAGGCAAACCACTGGATCCGTTCTTTATCTTCCAGGACTTTCTGCATTTTATCCGGGATGGTAAGCATCTCAGAAATGTAATAACTGTACTGTTCTTCTGAAATCTTTCCTCTGACTTTTGCGAACTGAACTGCCAGGCAGTACATTGCGGCTAACTGTGCACTGTAGGCTTTCGTTGTCGCAACTGAGATTTCCGGACCTGCGAGTGTATAGAATACTTTATCGGCTTCGCGTGCAATGCTGCTTCCAACTACATTGACGATCGCCATTGTGGTAATATTCTTTTCTTTTGCCATTCTAAGAGCCGCCAGTGTATCGGCTGTTTCACCGGACTGGCTGACTACAATCACCAGTGCTTTCTGGTTTAATGGCATTTTTCGATAACGGAATTCGGATGCCAGCTCTACCCTCACCGGAATATCCGCCAGATCTTCAAATACATACTGTGCTGCCATACCCACATGCCATGCCGATCCGCAGGCAACAATATAGATCTGATCAAAATTTTGAATCTCTTCGTCCGTGATTTCTACTGTTGAAAGGTCAATTTTATCCTCTTTGATGACCGAATTGAGCGTATCCTGGATTGCTTTTGGCTGCTCATGGATCTCCTTCATCATGAAATGCTCAAAACCGGCTTTCTCCGCTGCTTCGGCATCCCACTTGATCTCGGTTGTTTCTTTTTCAATCTCATCGCCGTCAAGATTATAAAATGTGCCTCTCCCGGAGTCAGTTTTGCGAACTCCAGATTTCCAATATAATAAACATTTCTGGTATATTTAAGAATTGCCGGAACATCAGAAGCAACATAAGTTTCGCCGTCTGCAATACCAATGATCATCGGACTGTCTTTTCGTGCCACCCAGATCTCCCCCGGATAATCCTTAAACATCAGTTCCATAGCATACGAACCGCGTACACGCACCATCGTTTTCGCAATCGCATCGATCGGACCCAGATTATATTTCTTATAATAGTAGTCCACCAGCTTGATCACAACTTCTGTATCTGTCTGACTGTAAAAAGTATAGCCATGTTTTAATAACTTTTCCTTCAGTTCCGTATAATTCTCAATAATGCCATTATGCACACCAACAACCTCGGATTCTACCATACCTGAGCCAGAACCGCTGCAGTTTCCCGACACATGCGGATGTGCATTTGTCTGACTCGGTTCCCCATGCGTTGCCCAGCGAGTATGACCGATCCCGCAAGTACCTTTTAAGGTATGACCATCGTCCGTTTTCTCCGCCAAATTGCTCAAGCGTCCCTTTGCCTTCACAACCTGTGCCAGATTCTCTCCGTCTCGAACAGCCAATCCCGCCGAATCATATCCCCGGTACTCCAGTTTTGACAAACCATCCAATAAAATCGGTGCTGCCTGATGTTCTCCTGTAAAACCAACAATTCCACACATAATGTATTCCTCCACTTTTTCTGAATAAAATGATTTGAAATATGCTCTTATCAAAAATCAAACACTTCAGACAATCCTTATTGTTTCTCTTTTCCATAATAACTCAAAAAAATTTTTCAAAAATCTCCCTCTACTTGTAGAGATCCTCCAGCGTTACCAGCCGGACTTCACCGTGCTTCTGTGCCTGCACGAGCCAATGATATAATCCTTACCTTCAACAGGTGTTCTAACGATATCAATCTGCATCTGCTTTTTCTTCTTCCGGTCTGTCCCCCACCACTGACCGATTTCACTCAGCTCAACGAGAAGATTATCTGAATAATAGAGCAGATAATCCTGACACATCTTCTCAAAAATCAACCCCATGTAATCCGGAAGATACTGTTTCACCGCATGCGGATAGCCAATAAATCTAAAGTCTATCTATCATACCACTATTTCTTTGATTTGTGGAGTCTTTCTTTTTAGCCTTCCATGTTTTTAATGTTTAAGAAGCAAAGACAATACTCTCGGTCTTGCACCTTTTTCATATCGAAATCCCAGTGCATGACGTATAATTTCCGGTAAATAAAGTTTTTCTCCATCACGTTTCAAATATCCGGATTGTGTCATGGACTTTTCTTCTGCCGATGTAAATATATTATTTTCCAGATTCATTGGAAGTGTTTTTTCGTCTGTCGGCAAATCTTCCAGCTTTTCAAAAATAGGCTTTAAATTTTCATATTCCGCCTTAATATCACTGATTTTGGCATTTGAACACTTTGGTACTGCATAACGTATCTCTGCAGGCATTAATATCCGATCATCATACGGCGGTTTTTTCATATTCTGCCCTGCTGCATATTTCAAAAACCGGATAATGTCACGTGCCTGAAGTTGTCCATTAAAATCGGAAAGAGCTGCCAGTATCCAACGTGATGAATACGCTTCATTTGAATCCTTTTTTCCTAATTTCAATCCCCAGAGTTCTTCCAGATATTTATCGATTATTTCCTGTGACGCATTTTCAATCGGAATACTTTCCCGATAAAAATCACTGTTTGCATGGCTTACCAGCCAAACTGCCAACTTTAAAGCTTCTGCCGAAGACCATTTCAGTTCTGCATAGGCAAATGACTGCCTGAATTGCTCATAATTAACTGTAATTGCATTCTGTGCCATATCGCTTCGTATAAAAATAATAAGACCAATATTTTCATATCTCGCACTGATAGTATTCAAAACTCCCTGGCATAAAACTTCTATCGCTTTTTGCTGATTTTTATTTGAAGATACTGCTTTTAATATCTCTTCCAGCCCATCAATCAAAAAGATAACTGTCTTTTCCTCTTCTTTTAATTTTTCATTCAGTTGAGCAAATGAGGTAAACTCTTTATTAACGGAATTTACAAACAATTGTTCCCAAAAATTCATCCAGTCAATTTCTTTATTCGCTTTAAGATCCAGTCTGTAAGAATTGTCACTGTAGATACTCTGTGAAACATCTGCAAAAGGCAATGCCTTATTAAAACAGTCAATACATTGTCCCAGAACCGTTTGAATCTGTGAAATATTCTGCGGTGCTAAAACAGGGATAAAATAGCCATTTTCCTTACTGATTTTTTTATGAGTAATTTCAGAAAAAAAAGAATTCCAGTTTTTCTTTTCTATCAACTGACGATACAAGAATGTTTTTCCAGATCCCTTTGCTCCCTGAACAACCGTTACCGGAATCTGGTGATTGAAACGAGCACAAAGATTTTTAATTGGTTCGGTTAATAATAGTTCTTCCGCTCCATTGGCTTCAGCCGTGATCTGATTATTCGCAAAGTCACAAATTTGTTTTGTAATGATCTGATGCTGTTTTTCTGTATAAATTCCTCTTTCTGGTTCTTCTGATATACAGTAAGGCTTTACTAATTCTTTGACAGCATCATACATATCTCTGTCTTTTAAAACATTTAAAATCTGCTTCCATTCTGTTAAATGTATTAATTCACTGGCAAACGGAAGCTCCACGATCATATTATCAAGAAGTTCCTCTTTTACCTCTGTAGTCTCAAAACATCCGAGTAAATTTTCCTTGATTTCCTGTTTCTCTCTTCTTGAAAAAGTTCCGGAATCATGCCCAGAAAAACAGTAGGCAGAAGCGTATCTTCCTTTATCTTCAGACCTTTTGCAATAAAACTTAATACCTGCTTTGTTCCCATTACAGACTGAAGAGAAGTAGAAGTTACACAATATTTTTTCACTCGCGGATCAAGCAACAATGGTGCTGAATATTCGCTGATCCCCGCACGAAGATCCACCAGAACTGCTGTTGCCCCTAAACTACTTGCCAGTTTTGAAAGTACTTCTGCCAAAATATATTCTTTATTTCGACTGGCAGTGATTGTTTGCGGACTTGCATACAGATCAAACAATTGCTCTTCATAACGATATGTCGGAAGAAAGAAATGTTCTACCCGCTGTTGGCTGGTTTCGATTGGCAAGGTAATCGTCCCCATTAAATTTCCTGCCGTTGATACAATTTCCTCTACATTGCTGTTATCCTGAATCAAAGTTAATAAATCCAAATAACTAAAAGCACTGTCATTTAGATCACCCTGGATTAAGGTAAGTCCCGGTGCCTCCAGATCAGAATCAATAATTAAAGTTTGCTGTTTTCCGGATTCTTCTGAAGATTGGTCCATGCCCGTGCAAATGCAATAAGCGACAGTGTTCGTCCAACTCCACCCTTATAAGAATGAAATGCAAAAACCGGACAGCTAAGATCCGCCAACTGCTCCGTCGGATATATGGAATCTTCATAAATCGCCTTTTTAAACAATGGCAACGTTCTTACAGTAACCGGACTGTACTCGTACTCATATAAAATCATCAAATCTTCTCCCTGACCATCCAATTTTATACTTAAATTATCAGGTGCAATATTTTTCGGAAAAAGTTTCTTTAATACAGCATTCTGCAGCGTACCCTGTTCTGATTTTGGGTATACAACCATTTCATTCGGATAAACTTCTATATCGTATAATTCATCTTTCCACTCATCATGATGCATTAAAATATATCGTTCAATATCTTTCCATGTATAGAACCTCATAATTTACACCACCTCTTTCAGCCATTCTTTAATCTCAGCCAGCGTATGATCAAATTCCTGCAAATATGTAATATTCTGCTCTGCAGGAGCAATCAAATACCTGCACAACTGATGATAATCCGCTGTTCCTACCGTATTTCCATACTCCGTAGGAAAACTCTTAAATCGATAAGTTCCAGCCTGACCAACTCTCTTTAACAGCGCTCTAAGTCATGTGACCCCAAAATTTTCGCTGTCTCATCATCCGCCTGAGAAATCGTATATATATTATCATTCTCCATGATCAAGCATTTCAATCCACATTCAACACAATAACATAATAATAAACGTCTACTGTAAGGACTTCCAATATTCCAATTATCATAGGAATTTGCATGAACTGTAAACGCTTTTTTATAATTTCTTTTATCAGCTCGTAATTTTGCCATAAAATTGTCCTCTTATTTTCACGTTAATCTAATGTAAGTGAAAAATATTGCTACGTTACTCATGAATTACGCTTGCACCAAAATGATAGATGCAAGCGTTTTACTTTATTTTAGTTTTGACAGTTCGCTTTTGCCATCTCAACCATTGTATACACAATAGCACTAGCGGTGGCTCCTTTCGGACTGGCACTGAACAGCCAGTTCTTCCGGCCAATCATGAATGGTCTAATCGCATTTTCACTGAGATTATTTGAAAGACTGCAATGTCCGTCTTCCAGGTAGGTCATCAGGGTGTCTTTCCGATTTTGGGCATAGTTTACCGCTTTCGCCAAACGGGTTCCTTTGTTTGGGCGCTGTTGATCCAGCCAATTCCAGAATGCCTCCAGTATCGGCTTCTCCTTTTCAAGACGAAATTGTTTTCTCTGCTCCGCAGTGTGATTTTTTGCTTTTGAGTACCGCTCACAATCAAACAGCTTGGAACAGAACTGTACTCCCTGCACTGCCG
>ENA-OQER01000235-OQER01000235.1-human-gut-metagenome-genome-assembly--contig:-NODE-235-length-31259-cov-2.182610_pt1 | contig 31259 bp, 45 predicted proteins | sample MGYA00242797_ERZ504639 | MGnify/ENA primary metagenome ERZ504639 (study PRJEB26092, sample SAMD00036306) | human gut metagenome | host: Homo sapiens | study: EMG produced TPA metagenomics assembly of...
CATGATGCCAGGGTCAAAAGGTCTAAATCCACATGAGCTTGCTCATAGGTGGATGAAAGACCTTGGGACCCGCCCCGATATGAGCATAAAAGTGGGATGATAATCCCACGATATGCGAATACTGGGGAGGATTGTGGGAGTGCAACGCACGGAACAATCCGTAGGCATCATAGTTGGGTACTTTTGACACCCACATCATTTTTTATCTTTATTACATCACAAATCTTCGAACGACATTCACCCAGAGCTGCACCTGAATTCTCACATAATTCCACAGATGCCGCTTCTGAAACGGAACTTTTTTCTCTTTGTCTGACATGGCAATGCCGTTAAAAATACCGTTTGCATATTCTTTCCCAAAGCCTTTCCGGACAAAGAACAGCCACTTGACCACAAACCCGGGAATCAGAAGCGGCAGATTCAGTATGATCTGCAGAAACGGCATATTCTTATAGATCATATAAACATTGTTTCTCGAAGAATGGCGTACTTTAAACTCATTGTATCTTGATCCGCTCGTCCCACTTCCGACATGCCATACGACTGCCCGCGGACAGTACCAGTTCTCATAGCCATAGATCTGGCACGGTAGCCGACATCAATATCCTCAAGATAGGCAAAATGTGCCTCATCAAACCGTCCGATCTTCTCAAATACGCTTCTGCGGTACATGGAGCTCCGCCACAGGCTGCAAACACTTTTCTCGGCTTGAGATAATCTTTCCACGGCCTGTCTTTTCCAAGTGCATATGCCATCCAAGGGCACAGTAATAATCCCCGGCATCATCCAGTTTGTCCGGCTCGTGCATTTTGATCATTCTTGCCGAGCAGGAAAAGCAGTGCGGATGCTGCCGCATCATGATCAACAGCTCCTCAATGCAGTCTTCATGCAGCTTTGTGTCATTGTTCAGAAGAAATACATAAGAAGACTCTGCTGCCCGGATTCCCGCATTGACCGCATGGCAAAAACCATAATTCCGGTCAAGTGCCAGGATCTTTACCCACGGATAATGTTCTTTTACAAACGCAAGGCTTCCGTCCGTCGAACCATTATCCACAAGAACTGTCTCATAATTTTTACAGGTCTGCTCTCTTAATGTATCCAGACAGTCCTTTAAATATCCGATTCCATTATAATTCGGTATCACTACCGTAACTTCTGCCATATGCATTCCTTCCTAACGCTTTCTCAGTGTATAATTGCAGGTGTTGAGTGAGAAATTCTCGTTGTAATAAGGATCGCCCTTCGTAAGGATCTCACTCCAGTGTGCTTTCATATAGTTAATTTCACTTAAGAAACGTTTCTGTTTTTCCGGTGTGTCTTCGTAACCGCGGCTCTTGGATTCATAGTGATACAGCTCGACATTCGGCTCATAAACTACAAGATAGCCTTCTCTTCTTACCTTCAGGCAGAAATCAATGTCATTGAATGCAACGGCAAGGTCTTCGTTGAATCCGCCTGCCCCCTCCCATGCTTTGCGGTCCACCATCATGCAGGCACCGTCACGGCACTTAAATCCTGCTGAAGGATTGCTTTTCTAAGATAACCGCTGCGTTCTCTTGCCATACCGACAAACATCGCCCCGGCAACGCCGCCAATACCGATGATCACGCCCGCATGCTGGATCGTATCATCCGGATAATACAGTTTCACTCCCACAATGCCGACCTCTTTTCGCTGACACTGTCCGATCATCCGCTCCAGCCAGTCCGGTGTGATCACCGTCACATCGTTATTCAGGCAGAGAATATAATCGCCTTTTGCAAATGTGAACCCGAAATTGTTCAGGCAGAATAATTAAAGCCCGACTTCCAGTAAACGACCCGGATGCCGTCCCTGCCGTCAATCTCTTTGTAATAATCAAAAATCTCCTGCCCGGTGCTGTTATTCTCCACAATAATGATCTCATAATTACGATAGGTTGATTTCTCTTTGATGGAATCCAGACACTTTTTGAGTGTCTCTTTTCATCCTTGTTCGGAATGATGATCGAGACGAGCGGTTCGCCCGTCACCTGATATTTCGCCCGGTAAAATCCAGGGAACAGCGTATCAGTCACTTCTGCCTCTTCCCCGCAGCGCGGATGTGCTCTGTCACTGCCCGTTTTCCGGCATCGTAGGCATACTTTTTGCTGAGCGGATTGTCCGCTGTGGAAGCCTTGTGCACCCGCCAGTGTACAGCACCTTCGGAATATGCTCGATTCCTTTTGCTTTTTCAACACAACGGAACAAAAACTCGTGATCCTGTGCTCCGTCAAATTCTTTTTTCTGACCGCCCACTTCCTGCACCAGTGTCTTTTTCACAACCAGCAGATGGCAGATATAATTGTTGGAACGCAGCAGATCAAGATTGAAATCCGGCTTGAAATTTGGCTGATAACGCTCGGAAAGATCACTTGTCACTTTGTCCTCATCTGTGTAAACAATCTCCGCCCCTGTTTTGCAGATCCGATCCGCCACTTCATAGAGGGCATTTTCCGCTAACAGATCATCATGGTCAAACAGAGCGATATAATCGCCGTCTGCCAGTTCCATCGCTGCATTCGTGTTGTCTGCGATACCCAGATTTTCCGCAAGGATCTTATATTTGATACGTTTTATCCGAAAGATAACTGTCAACGATCCGTTTTGTCTCTGCGGTATCTCCACTTCCGTCTGCAATGCACAGCTGCCAGTGTGGATACGTCTGTGCCGTGACCGATTCGATCATCTGCCGCAGAAAAAACTTCCGGTGTTTTGTAAATCGGAACCACAACACTGATCAGCGGAGGATTTTCCCAGATACGTTCCCTCTGTGCTTTTCGCTCCTCATCCGTCAGAATATCACTTTTACACCATTCATTGTAATCGACTTCTTCTTTTTCAAATCGCTCTGATAATCGCACTTTAAATTCCTGAAAACCATACTGCTTCAAATAAGAAAATCCCTTCTTGATCGTGTAGGGATTCAGGCTTTTTGCCAGTTTTGAAAAATCCATACGTTTCCTCTCTTACTTCTCTGCTCTTCCGGAAAGCATTTCCATCCAGAGCATTTATCTTAACTTTTTCCTCTGTTTCACCTGAAAAGACTCTTTGTACACTATAGTATAGAGGAAGCTTTTCTGTCAAGTGTCGGATTTTCTCCCGCATTTTTGATTGCAGGATTTCCGGCAGATGTGATATTATGAGTCAAGGGACAAATGGACACAAAACGGATGCTTGCATACGTATTTGTGTCTATGAGGACCGCTAAAACATGAGAAAGCAGCCATTTTTTGTAAAAAATGAGCGAATTTCGATGTTTGCGTGATTTTGGAAGTGCAGAGCACGAAAAAAAATCACGTATGACTCATAAAGATTTCCAGTTGTTGAGACGCTTATCATATAGAAAGGACAAAGTGAAAACGATGATTTCAGATAAAACAGATTCCAGTTCAGATAAAAACACAAAAAAAGCAAAGAACAAAGTCCTCGGACATTTGCTCTCGCTTTTTTCGGCATACTGCTTGGCAGCCTGCTCTGCCTGCTTCTGGTTGTGGCCGCACGCCACATGGGTCTGATCTCTTTTGGAGAAGCAGATTCTTTTTACGATACCGCCGTTTCCTATTACAGTGAGCAGTTCGGCGATGCCGCTTCCGCCCAGAGTCAGGACCCGCCCTCTTTTGCACGTTTTTATACGCGTGCGGCAGATACCTCCATCTTAAACAGCGATGTCTCCCTCGATCTGGAGCGGATCCTTCAGGAGAATGTTCTGCTGGAAGGGGAAGGATCGGAGGATGCCGATACTGCTGATTCCGACGCTGCGGATTCGGAAAGTGCGACCGCTTCCCTTGCAAAAGAGATCACCGGAAAGAAGATACGTCCGGCATCAAAACTTCAGGAAAGCTGCACCTTGGACGGCATTTCCCGAGACTTTACGGATCTTACGGTAAATCCCTCCTCTCCGGCAGCTATCCAGCTTGATACCGCCACTTCAAGACTTTACCAACGAGTTTATCTTGTTTTTGCTCTGACAGCTGATTCTGACGGCACGCTGACCGTCTCACAGAATTCGGACATGGTATATCAGATCCCGTTTACGGCCGGCGAGAAGAAAAAACGTGCAGATTGCCATTTCCATCTCGTCCGACTCGGTAAACTTTTCCTGTGAAAAGGAAAGCTGTCGGATCACAGACCTTGCACTGCTTGGCTCCGTCAAAACCATATCCGCCTACACCGGTGCTCAGATTGCTTTCGATGAGAATACCGAAAAGGACCAGATCTCCGGTACCGTGACGACAGAAAATGCCGGTTTTCTCTTTCTGCCAATCCCATACAGCAAGAATATAAAAGCTTATGTAGACGGCATCAAGACCGATGTTTTACGTGCCGATGCCTGCTTCGTCTGTGTTCCGGTCGGCTCAGGAGAACACACCTTTGCATTTTACCGGAAGTGAGCATTTTCTATAAAAAGCAGCCGGAAACCACCGGGCCTCCGACTGCTCATTTTCTGCTCTATTTTCGATGAAAGAATCGTTTCATCTGCTCTTTAAATGGTATTTTTCGCATCCGAAATTTTCCTTGCCATTTTATAAGAAATCGTTCCTTTTGTTACTTCGATCGACGCTTTCAGTGCCGCATTCTCGTTTTTCAGTCGGTTCATCGCCGCGATGCTGCCGCTGCCGCCAATGGATGGATCGCCAAGAGCCAGTCCCTGGAAAATGAAATCCCGGTCGATCTTGTCTTCCGGCAGTTCTTTTTCCGTAAACTCCAGAAGTTCCCGGTAGAAGCTGCGGTACTCTTCGCACATCTGCTCCACCGTTTTCATCTCCATATCATCCACGATCTCTTTCTTTGCCTGATATTCTTCCGGATGATCGATGATATGATGCAACAGCTGCATCACCTCATCCGGCTGGCATCCGGCTTCACCAGCCAGCCGCCGCCTGTCTTTCTGATACGCTCCCCGACTGCTCCGATGTCGGTTGCAACGATCGGAATCCCATTAAGCCATGCTTCTGAGACGGTATAACTGAAGGTCTCCGGCCAGATCGGCAGAATGCAGATAATATCAATCTCATTATCTTCAAGAAGCTGCGGAAGTTCCTCTTTTTTGTAAGTGGAGCTGAAGAAACAGTTCTCCTGTGAAATTTCCAGAATATTCTTATCACCGATCGCGCCCAGTACAAACCAGTTGATCCCGCCTTTGTCCATCGGAATCAGCTCTCTTGCCATCAGACTTCCTTTCTGCGGAACCATTCCTCCAAGGAATGCCACATTGAGCCTTCCTCGTTTTCCGAAGCGATGGTGATATTCTCCTTTGGTACTTTGATTATCCGTGTAGAACACGCCGTCATGTTTGACATAGACACGGATCTTCACCGGTCCGTCGGCAAGTTTTCTGGTACTGATACGAAGATCCAGACCGCACATCAGTGCTTCTGTTGCACCAAATGCATCGACAATATCCGGTCTTGGTACTTTGTTTGCCAGAAAACAGTCCTTTTTACCTTTGCTGTCCGTAAATTCCACATAAATCTTCGTCTCTTCGTTTGGCACGCCTTCCAGATAAGCCCAGCCTTTGATGTCATTGAGCCCTGATCGGCTCCCGGCACACGATCCAGCTTCACGTGCAGGTGCTCGCTCTTCTGATGCTTCTCCGGGGACGGCACATGGATGATATCACGCTCCAGTTTGTCTTCTCCGTGTTCGATGACCATGCATTTTTCTTTCAGAGAAGGGAAATATTCAAGCAGAATATCCCTCGCACTTTCGGATGGGAAGATCAGTTTCCGGCAAATGGAAAGTGCCTTTTTATTTTCCCTTCTCCAGATGCGAAGATAATCAACCTGGCTTGCAATGTCTTTTTTCTGACGCAGACATTCCTGGCAGCGTTTCTGCCTCTCTTCAAAGGAAAGCTTTGCATCCTCTTTCTGACAGACTGATTTTCGTTATCCAGAAGAATGATCGTCGGGCAGGCATAATAGAAATCATGAATGGTTGCGATCACCGGGATACCAAAACGCTCTGACGCAAAATAAAGCTCCAGAGAAAGATCCTGCGAATGCTGGATATGCACCATATCAATGTCAAATGCCAGCAGGATCTGTTCATAGATCTTTCGCATCTTTTCATCACGGAAAACCGGAAACTTCGGTGCTTCGCCAATTTCAAATTTCAGGGAGACCACATCTTTGTCCGTGTAGATCGTCAGTCTTAAATATTCTTCATCTCTTGCCGCCACGAAGACATTGTATTCATCCCGCAGTGCCATCGTCAGCTCTTTGACATGAATCTGTGTGCCGCCGATGTTGTTGAATGCCCCTTCCTGGAAATCCAGATGCAGCAGATAGAGAATGTTCTGCTTTCCGTTGTGCAGCTTTGTATACATATTGATATTGTCGCGGATCTCCTGATCCGGATTTTCCATACAGTACAGATGGTTCATCCGCATCTGGGCAGCGTAACGGTCATTTAAGATTGCCTCATGTTCTTCAAGAAGCTTTTTCTTTTCTTCGGTGTCAAACGAAGCGGTCCCTTTATGGTATACAAAGGTGTCATCGCACATTACATGATGATAACCTGCCTGCTCTGCACGGTTGCAGAAATCATTTTCCTCCCCGTAGCCTCTGCCGAACGTTTCAGCGTCAAAGACACCGATGTCATCGATCACACTGCGTTTGATATACATACAGAAACCAACCGCAACGGTGATTCTTGGATAACGTCTGAGGCTGCACGTTTCAATCAGTCCGGCATATTCATCTACCGTGACATTTTCCGGCATCGGATTGTCCTGGCACATGACCGGAACCGAACATAAAGTAGCACTGTTTGAGAGAGGTGTCACCGTTCCGATGCTCTCCTCCGGTATGCACAGGCGATGATCTTGTCCAGCCACCCAGCAGTAACGATCGTATCGGAATTTAAAAGAAGGACATCTCGATCCTCTGACTGTGCCATTCCCTTATTGACGTTCGCGGAAAACCCCATATTCTTTTCGTTGTGCAGCACCAGAATATGTTCCCCGGCAAAGCTATCCAGATAAGGTGCAATCCGTTCATCCGGACTGCAGTCGTTGATCAGGATCAGCCGGTGCTTCGTAAGATCTGTATGCTTTAACACACTCGGCATACAAAGCTGCAAATCATCGTAACCATTGTACACCGGTATAATAATATCTACTGCCTCTGTCCTTTTTTTCATTTATTTCCTCCAAAATGCAAGACCATTTTTTTTACCAAGCAGCCAGTTTGCACGCTCCAGTGCCTCTTCCATGGAGAGTACCGCAATCATGCCGCTGATCTTTAGCTGATCCTTGTTTTCTTCCATTTTGACCAGATAAACCGGATCGGTCGTTAAAACAGATCGCCATGCTCCACTTTTCCGGAAGCGTTGGCCGCTTTAACTTCGCATTGGTTCCGGCATGGTCGATCCGGCAGATACATGGTTTTCCTTCCAGCGGATCAACGCAGTGCCTTCCAGTTCTTGAAATTTTTCAGATCAAAAGTCACGCGGAACGCTCCGTCCTGCAGAACCGTTTCCGCCTGGATTTTCTCCTCTTCCCGGAACCCCGTTTCCGGTGTCCACAAAGAGCTGGCAGTTCAGCAGATCCTTCTCCTGGTGACGTTTGCGGAACTCTTCCAGAGAAATACCGATCTCCGGGATGCTGTAGTGCAATACGCGGTTCGCTCCGACGTAGTGTTCTGCAAAATAGGTGCCCCACTTGTGGAAAGTCTCGGACATCTCCTGCGTAATCTGATATTCTTCTAAAAGCTCCTGCATTCTGCAGTCTTGTTCCAGCTGTGGATAGCTGCTGTACAGCTCATTGATGGCACGCCAGATGATAAATGCCACCGGAACCGGAAAATCAAAGACCCATTCGCAGTCAATGACACGGTATTTTCCGTCTTTTTCGAAAATATTGTCGAGGATCAGATCGATGTTCGCCGGGGCAATGCACGGCAGTTCCGGGCAGATCTGTGAAGTTCCAAAAACCTGGGCAAACTCCGTCCGCTCTCTTCCGGACATCTCCCGGCTTACGATATGACGGTTCCCAGTTGCTGCGGATTCTTTTTCACACAGCATACTGACCGTGGAAATCAAATTTTTCACTTTTTCCACGTTATGTTCATAAATGGCCTGCTTTGCCTGTTGTCCAAGGCTTTTTTCCTGAAGAAACGGTGTCACAACAGCATCGCCTTTTGCTTTTACGCCAAGGCTGCTCCAGCTTCCGTAATCTTTCTGTTTGTTCTGCATATTCTGCAGGTGACGTTTTGCCTCGTTTGTCATCGGCTGCTTGACAACCACTTTTTCTCCGTTTTGCTCTTCAATCGTGGTAGCAATGGAGAAATGACGGTCGCGGTCGGTGCTCATCTTCGCATAAAGCACTTTTTTATCAGCACGGATCTGATTTCTGCTCATCTCGATCAGAAAAGAATTGGCAAAATAATCCATTCTGCCATCCTGCTGAATTGTCTCCGCCACCTGTCCCTCCCGGAACAGTGCCATGCGGTATTTTGTGAAATTCCAGGTCGGCAGACCATATTTCTGCTCTTTTAAAGACTCATCCGTAAAGACTTCCCGCGGAAACTTGTAATCCGGATACGGATAATAAAAACGGTGATAAGAAAAACCACAGGCTTCCATCAGACGTTCCCACTCTCCTTTGGAGAATGTCCGCACGGAATGATTGTCCGGATACCCGGCAATGCCGTCAAAATAGCCGTTGGTATGATCTTCCGGTGCACCCGCAAAATACTTGAGTCCAAAGCGGTTCTCGATTGCAATCAGCAGGATCCCCTCCGGCTTGAGCAGCCGTTTGATATTCTTAAGAAACGTCTCGCACGGCTGATCCCCCTCGGTAAAGCCCGGTGCATACTCAAACACGCCGTTGAGCACGATGTAATCAAACTGCTCACCGAACACCATATCATTTAAATTGCCGACCCAGATCTCCAGATTCGGCACACGCTCATGCCTTGCCATGTTGATGTCCGCTCTCTGCTTGGAAAGCTCCACCGACACGACCTTTTTCATCCGCTCACAGAGCAGGCCGCTGATCGCCCCGCAGCCGGAGCCAATCTCCAGACAGGTCGCATCCTCCTGAAACGGATACCAGTTCAGGATGTTCTCGCGGACTCTGGAAAGATGGTAAAGTACCGGAAACGGAACATTCTCCATACTCTCGTAACTGCCTGTGTTTTGACGATCTTCAGTATTTCCTTTTCAATATCTCCGTCGGAGTAAAAATTCTCTCCGCTGTAATAATCCAGATTAAACTTTGCCATAATTCCCCCGCTTCAGGATAGTGTTACTTTTGAATTCATATCGTAATAACCGACGGTATTGCGGTCTGAGATCACCGTCAGGCTGCATACATCATACAATCTGTGAAATACCACAAACTCTCCGTTGCGGTAACCGGTACATCCAAGAGAAATCAGATATTCTCCGCCCTGCAGATCCAGTTTCTGCGTGAAGGTGATCTCCTGACTCTCGCCCTCTTTTTTACCTTTGACATCTGCCTTTTCATACATGGTGTTCGTTCCGGTAATCTCAATCCCCTGCAGATTCTTGATCGTAAACGCATAGATCGGCTCTTTGATCTCCTCGTGGAAATCCACCTTCATGCGAACAGAAAAGGTGCTGCCCTTCATCAGGGTATTGGTGATCAGCCTTTGTCATCGAGGATCGCATAGTCTGTGATCTCCGCAATCTTCTCTCCATACTCGATCAGCTTCGGATTGACCACGACCGAATCCTTCCAGTTTGCACTGACATCCTCGACATCGTTCATCCGGCTGTCTGTCTCCAGTTCAGACGGATCAAACTGATGCACCAGAACCTTCTTATAAATATCAACCGCTTCTTTCGGTGTTCCCTCAAAGATCTTCTCGCCCTGGTTGAGCAGGATCGCACGGTCACAGTATTTTGTGATGCTTCCAAGGTCGTGGCTGACAAACAGGATCGTCTTGCCTTCTTTTTTGAAATCCTCAAATTTGCGGTAACATTTTGCCTGAAAAAAACGTCTCCGACCGACAGTGCCTCATCCACGATCAGGATCTCCGGATCGATATTGATGGCAACGGCAAATGCCAGCCGCACAAACATACCGCTTGAGTACGATTTGACCGGCTGATTAACAAAATCACCGATGTCCGCAAACTCCAGAATATTGTCCAGTCGCTCATCGATCTCTTCTTTTGTAAATCCAAGCATCGTTCCGTTCAGATAGACATTCTCGATCCCGGTGTATTCCATGTTGAATCCGGCTCCAAGCTCCAGAAGTGCGAGATACGTCCATCCACGTTCACTTCGCCTCCGGTCGGATTCAGAACACCGTGATGATCTTCAGGATCGTCGATTTACCGGAACCGTTCGTCCCGATGATGCCGACCGTCTCGCCTTTTCTGATCTCAAAATTAACATGTTTCAACGCATAATGCTCCCTCGCATCCACATGAAATCCAAGCGTCTCCTTCAGACGGTCAGACGGTTTGTTATATAATTTATATACCTTACTCAGGTCTTTTACCTGAATTGCCATTTCACTCATAGATTTCGATTCCTCATAAATTTACAGAACATCCGCAAAATGTATCTTTAACTTCCGGAACAGTCTCGTGCCGATCAGCCAGAACACCAGAGTAAATGCCCAGAAATACAGAGTCATGCCCGGACGCTGCCAGAACCATATCTTGTAAATAAAGGCATCACGATATCCCTGGACAATATAAAACATCGGATTTAATTTCAAGATGGACGCAAGGATGCCGGTAATGCCGAGATCCTCCATCGACCACATGATCGGAGTCATCCAGACTCCCACCTGAAGTGCAATGTTGATCACCTGTGTCAGGTCACGAAAAAAGACAACGACCGAACTGGTCATATAAGTGATCCCGAGCACGAGCACAAAGATACAAAACGTATAATAGATCACCTGGATCGTATAAACAGTCGGATAACATCCCATCGCCGTGTACAGGATCAGAGCAACCAGAATAAAAAACAGGTGTACAAAAACAGCGGATACAACTTTGACCATCGGCAGGATATCAATCCGAAATACCACCTTTTTGACCAGATAATTGTATTCCAGCAGTGCATTCGTTCCGTTGATCAGTCCGTCCTGAAAAAAGAACCAGGGAATCAGTCCGGCGATCAGCCACAGCACGAACGGTACCGGTCTTGGTGATGAACTCCTTATCATACCAAAAACAAACCAGTAGACCATGACCGTCACAACCGGCTGTACAAACGCCCAGACGATCCCCAGGTAGGAACCGGCGTATTTCTTTTTAAAATCATTTTTCGCAAGCTGAAAAATCAGTGTTCTGCCCGCAAAAAGCTCTGCGGGCAGTGACCGGGTTTCTTTCATAGATTCCTTTTCCTCCTAAAGTCCCTCTGCAATTTCCAGTAAATACCGGCCATATGCAGTCTTCAGCAGAGGCTGTGCCAGCTCAACGAGCTGTTCTTTTGTGATAAATCCTCTCTTATATGCAATTTCTTCGATGCAGGAAATATAAAGTCCCTGTCTCTTCTGGAAGGCAGCTACGAAATCTGCCGCATCGAGCAGTGCATCGTGTGTGCCGGTATCCAGCCATGCAAAACCTCTGCCAAGTGTCTCCACCTTCAGGGTTCCTCTCCTTAAATATTCATTGTTGATACTGGTGATCTCGATCTCACCGCGTGCGGAAGGTTTGACATTCTTTGCGATCTCTACCACATCATTATCATAGAAATACAGTCCCGGAACAGCGTAGTTGGACTTCGGATGCTCCGGTTTCTCCTCGATGGAGAGTGCCTTTCCGTTCTCATCAAACTCTACGACACCATATTCTCTCGGGTCACGCACATAATATCCGAAAATAGTCGCTCCCTTTTCAATCTTGGCTGCACGCATCAGAACCTGTGAAAAGCTCTGTCCGTAGAAAATATTGTCACCGAGCACCAGTGCCACACTGTCATCTCCGATGAATCGGCTCCGATAATAAACGCATCTGCCAGTCCCCGAGGTTTGTCCTGAACAGCATAAGACATCTGAAGCCCCAGCTGCTCACCGGTTCCAAACAATTCTTTAAATACCGGAAGATCACGCTCTGTAGAGATGATCAGGATCTCACGGATCCCTGCCAGCATCAGTGTGGACAACGGATAGTAGATCATCGGCTTATCATAAACCGGCATGATCTGTTTTGAAATCGCTTTGGTCAGCGGGTACAGTCTGGTACCGGAACCGCCTGCTAAAATAATCCCCTTCATATATCGATCCTTTCTTATTTGCGGTACATCTCTTCGTAATATTTCTGATAGTCACCGCTTGTCACATTTGCCATCCAGTCTTCGTGTTCAAAATACCATTTGATTGTTTTCTTGATGCCTTCTGCAAACATCGTCTCCGGATACCAGCCAATCTCAGCTTTGATCTTGTCCGGTGCGATCGCATATCTGCGGTCATGGCCCTTGCGGTCTTCCACATAAGTGATCAGCTCTTCATTGATATGTGCTTTTCTCGGGTCTTCGTCCGGAAGCATCTCGTTTAACGTATCGAGAATGATATGGATGATCTCGATGTTCTGTTTTTCGTTGTGTCCGCCGATGTTGTATGTCTCAAACAGACGACCCTGTTCCTGAACCATATCAATGCCCTTTGCATGGTCTTCCACATACAGCCAGTCACGCACATTTTTGCCGTCGCCATAGACCGGAAGCTTTCTGCCGTTTAATGCATTGTTGATGATCAGTGGGATCAGCTTCTCCGGGAACTGATACGGTCCGTAGTTGTTGCTGCAGTTTGTGATATTTGCCGGGAATTTGTAAGTATCCATATAGGCTTTTACCAGCATATCCGAAGATGCCTTGCTTGCAGAATACGGGCTGTGAGGATCATAAGGTGTCGTCTCGTAGAAATATTCCCCCTCGTTCTCCAGAGAACCGTAAACTTCATCCGTGGATACATGTAAAAATTTCTTGTCTGCCTTGAATGTGCCGTCCTCAAGCTCCCAGGCTGCCTTTGCCGCATTGAGCATGACCAGAGTACCAAGCACGTTTGTCTTTACAAAAACTTCCGGGTTGCGGATGCTTCGGTCTACATGGCTCTCTGCTGCGAAATGAACCACACGGTCAATGTCATTTTCATCGAAGATCTTGTTGATCGCCTCGCTGTCGCAGATATCTGCTCTTACAAATGTATAATTGTCACGGTTCTCCACATCTCTTAAATTTTCCAGATTGCCTGCGTAAGTCAGCTTGTCAACGTTGATAATACGGATGTCATCCCCGTATTTTTTAAACATATAGTGAATATAATTAGAACCAATAAAACCGGCACCTCCGGTTACAAGATAAGTTCTCATGTTCTTTTTTACCTCCATCAGTCAGTTCGTTTCTCTTATTTTCCATACGGATTCTTTATATTATACCATCTGGGGCAACAATATTCAACCGGAAAACTCCTTTTGGCAAAGCTTCCAATAAAGCCTTGCTTTTTCCTTTGCTTTTCAGACATTCTATGATATAATATAGCCACTGTTATCGTAAAAAAGACTTGAGAGGAGCATTATTTATGAAAGAAACAACACTTGTTATCCTGGCAGCAGGCATCGGAAGCCGTTTTGGCGGCGGCATCAAACAGCTGGCACCGGTCGGACCTTCCGGTGAGATCATCATGGACTATTCTATCTATGATGCCTTAAAGGCAGGATTCAATAAAATCGTATTTATCATCCGCAAGGATATCGAAGAGGACTTCAGACGCATCATCGGGGATCGCATCTCTGAAATCGCAGACGTATCTTATGCCTTTCAGGATCTGTCCGCTCTGCCGGATGGTTTTTCCGTTCCGGACGGCCGCACCAAACCATGGGCACCGGCCAGGCTCTTCTGTGCTGCAAGGGCGTGATCGACACACCGTTTGCTGTCATCAATGCAGACGATTACTATGGAAAAGAAGGTTTTAAAAAAGTGCATGATTTCCTGGTAGAGGAGCACAGCCAGGATGACCTGCTGCATTTTTGCATGGCAGGCTTTATCCTCGGAAACACCTTAAGTGAGAACGGCGGCGTCACACGCGGCATCTGTCAGGTAGATGACAGAGAACTTTTAACTTCCATCGTTGAGACCCACGATATCACCAAAACAGCAGACGGTGCCGGTGTTCCGGATGGAAACGGCGGTTTTGCACCGCTTGATACAAACAGTCATGTTTCCATGAATATGTGGGGATTTACACCGGAAATCCTCGATTATCTGAATCAGGATTTCGCAGCATTCCTTTCTGCCCAGAAAGAAGGCGATCTCAAATGCGAATATCTGATCCCGACCGTTGTCGATGACATGCTGAAAAAACAACTTGCTGATGTGCAGGTACTGGAGACACGTGACCGCTGGTTCGGTGTCACTTACGCCGAGGACAAGGCTTATGTCACAGACTCCATCCAGGCACTCGTAAAAGGAGGGATCTACCCTGAAAAACTGTTCCAATAAACGGGCTTCTCTTTTCCTGCATGGATTTCTGCTGACCCTTGGCATCACATTTGCCCCGGTCACGTCCACGCCGGGGAAGCTCTCCTACACCCACAACTTCCGGCTGTTCCGGTTTATGAATTTCTCTCCGATACTTCAGCGGAAGGTGATCTGCAGACAGATACTCTGGAAAACAACGCAAAAAGAGCGACGGTACTGCCTCCAGATACAATGCGGCAGAGCACGATCTGGTGACACCGGTCAAAGATCAGAATCCCTACGGAACCTGCTGGGCATTCTCCGCCCTTTCCGCCTGCGAGACGAGCATGATCAAAAAAAGGACTGCAAGATACCAGCTTTGATCTGTCCGAATTCCATTTCGCCTACTTTTTCTTTCACACTCAGGAAGACGCTCTTGGTGGTACCGCCGGTGACTGTACCCTCCTTGCAGACCCAGATTACATGGATGTCGGCGGTGCAGATGCCTGTACAATGTTTGCACTCTCCAAATGGACCGGAGCTGCTGCGGAATCCCTTGCCCCTTATCCATATGAACAGCTTTATACCCCATCTTCCAGCCTGGCTTACCAGGATGTCGGCCACCTTCAGAATGTCCGCTATGTAAACGGTTCTGACACTGCCAGTATCAAACGTCTGATCCTGCAGTACGGTTCGGTATCCGTCCCGCTCTGTGTAAACCTGAAAAAGTATTATTCAGAGTCTACCGGTGCTTATTACTGCAACAACAACACCGGAACAAACCATCAGCTCACGATCGTCGGCTGGGATGATGATTATTCGACGGCAAATTTCACAAGTGGCATACGTCCGAGCAAAAAAGGTGCCTGGATTGCAAAAAACAGCTACGGCGAAGATTTCGGCAATGATGGCTATATTTATATTTCCTATCAGGACAACAGCCTGAACCACCAGAAGAAATCAACCGCTGATTCGGATTCTCTGGTATTCGCCTATGATATGGAAAACAGCGATAATTATTCCCATAATTATCAATATGACGGTTCCGCTTCCTGTACATACATGCCAATCCCATCCGGAAGTTCCCTTTCCAATGTTTTTACTGTAAGTGGAAATCCGAACGGACAGGAAAAATTGAAATCCGTTTCCTTTGCCCTGGCATCCGAAAATATCCAGTATGCGATCCAGATCTACAAAAATCCAACAGCCGGTGACCCAACAAGCGGCATCGCAGTCCTCGACCGTGCACAGAGCGGCGTGACCACTTACTGCGGTTATTATACGATTCCTTTAAATACAGAGATCGTCTTCAATCAGGGTGACCGATTTTCCGTTGTGATCTCCTTTGCATCGCCGACCAACCAGACACTGTATGCCTTTATCGACAAAAGCAGCTCTCTGGAATCCCTGCATTTCGTTTCCAGAGCTGAGATTGGCCAGAGCTACTACCGCACAAAAGCCAATGGCTGGATGGATATCAGTTATCAGCAGATCAATAACCGCATCAAAGCATTTACGGAAAATACAACGGAAGCTGCCACCGAGATTCTGGCAAATGTCTCTGCTCTTCCAAAATCCTCGATCCGCAAGATAAAAAGCAGTCGCTGCTCTTCTTTACGGCTTTCCTGGAATGCGGTACAGTATGCAGACGGCTATCAGATTTTCCGCAGCACTTCCAGAAAGAAAGGCTACACACTGATCGCTGACACGAAAAAGACTTCTTATTCCGACAATACTGTCGTTCCCGGCAGGAAATACTACTACCGGATACGTGCCTATGTCAGAAGCCGCTACAACGATATTGTATACAGTCCTTATTCCCAGGTGAAAAATCAGACACTGAAGCCGGAAAAAGCACAGATACGCTCCCTGAAAAAAAAGAGCAGCAAAACCTACCTTCTGAGCTGGAGAAAAGTCCCCGGTGCGGATGGCTATGAAGTTTTCCGGCAGATTTCCGGCAAAAAATGGAAACTGTTCAAAACGTATCAAACGAACCGGCACCCTGAAACTGAAACTTTCTCTCGCTTCAAAAAAAGACTGCTTCTACCGGTACGTGCCTATAAAAAAACAGCTAAGGAAAACATTTACGGTCCTTTCTCAAAAAAAGTAAAAATTTCTGCAAAATAAAGCCAAAAACAAAAGCCTCCGCCCATCCTATGATGAGCGGAGGCTTTTTCTATCTTATCCTTTTCACACACTCCTACAGAATGGATTTCCCAGGTCCATCCTGCATCTCTGTAATTATCTCTAATTACAATACTTATTAAAACACTTGCTTTAAATGATACTCGTCATCTACCAGCAGCATATCGGCCTCTTTTCCGACACTGATAGAACCGACTCTGTCATAGACACCTATGCTCTTTGCCGGATTTCTTGTTGCTGCAAAATCGCATCTGCTTCCGGAATATCGAAAGACATTGCAATCTTCATGCAGTCGTACAGGCAGGTTGCGGATCCTGCGATGGTTCCGTCTGCCAGTGTTGCTTTACGGTCTTTCATAAATACTTTCTGACCGCCCAGTTCATATTCTCCATTTTCCATACCGCATGCCATCATGGAATCACTGATCAGAACGATACGTTCCGGTCCGAACATACGGAATGCTGCACGGATCGCACTGCCATGAATGTGCAGACCATCACTGATCAGCTCGGCATATACATGATCGTTGTCTGCAGCTGCTCCGATAACACCCGGTGCTCTGTGATTTAATGGCGGCATTGCATTGTACAGATGTGTTACATGATCTGCACCGGCCTCAAATGCTGCCTTTGCAGTATCATAATCTGCGGTTGTATGTCCAACAGAAATATGCACTTCATCTTTGAGTTCCTTAATAAATTCTACGGAACCTTCCATCTCCGGTGCCAGAGTCACCAGTTGATCAGTCCGCCGCTTGCCTGCTGGCATGCACGGAACGTCTCTGCGGACGGTGCCTGAATATAAGCACCATTCTGTGCTCCCTTTTTCTCCGGTGCGATAAATGGTCCTTCCATATTGATACCAATGACACGTGCTCCGTCTGCGATGCCGTCTGCTTCTTTTGCGGTCGCAAAATATCAACCAGCATCTCTTTGGAAAGTGTCATGGATGTCGGGCAGTAAGAAGTGATACCATGTGCTTTTTCAAAACGTAAAATCTCTTTTACGCCTTCTACGTCGCAGTCACAGAAATCATGACCGCATGCACCATGGCTGTGTACATCCACAAGACCAGGAATCAGTTTGTATCCGTTTGCGTCTACCACCGTCTTATCGCTTACTTCTGCTTCCGTTGCCACGATCTTATGATCTTCTACAAAAACATCTTTTACCTGAAATGTTCCGTCTTCACAAAAAACGGATGCACCTTTAATGATCATTTAGATCACTCCCTTCTCTCTGCACAGGGACAGTGCTTCTTCATCTGCAATTACGATCACATCGTTGTGAAGCTGCAGTACAGAAGCCGGTACGCCAGGTACGATCGGTCCGAAGAAGGATTCATAAACTGCCTTTGCTTTGTTCTTTCCGCTTGCCAGCAGCAGAACTTTCTTGGCTGACATGATGTTCTTGATGCCCATGGTGTATGCATATTTCGGCACATCATCCATAGTTTCAAAAAATCTTGCGTTTGCTTTGATGGTATCTTCTTTCAGTGCTACACAGTGTGTCAGGCTCTCGAAAGCTGAACCCGGCTCGTTAAATCCGATGTGTCCGTTTCCTCCGATACCAAGCAGCTGCAGGTCGATGCCGCCAACGCTGTCGATGATCGCATTATATTTTGCACATGCAACTTTGCTGTCCGGTTCTGTTCCATCCGGTACAAAGGTACGTGCCTTGTCGATATTTACATGATCAAACAGATTTTTGTTCATGAAATAACGGTAGCTCTGATCATTGTCTCCGGAAAGTCCTTTGTATTCGTCCAAGTTTACAGAAGTTACCTGTGAAAAATCGATGTCACCTTTGTTGTACCATTCAACCAGCTGTTCGTATGCACCTACCGGTGTAGAACCTGTTGCCAGACCTAAAACAGCGTTCGGTTTCATGATAACCTGGGCAGAAATAATATTTGCTGCCTTTCTGCTCATATCCTTATAATCTTTTGCCTGATATAAAACCATATCCCTCTTCCTTTCTGATTTCAGGTTTATTCCACTTCCGCTTTTGCAAAAAAGACCGGAAGATGGAAGTTTGGCTTCTCACTGTCAATTGGTGAAAAGCTGATATAATGTTCAACAGCCGGATCTTCTGAAATTTTATAGAAATTACAGTATATCTCCTTGCCGCTGCCATCCGGTAAATAATCGCAGACTTCCTTCAGAAACTTCTCCGGAATGAGCAGGCTCATTGTCCAGTGATCCTTTTCAATCACGGAATTTACGCCTGTTTCCTTATAAACTTCATCGGAAAGGAACACTCTTCCCTGTCTGCCAAAGCCATATTTTGCATACATGGCTCCGTTTGCATTCACTTCAAAGTTCAGATACATATCATTGTTGGTAAGTTCCTTTCCTTTTTCTGCGAATGCCAGAAACACTTCCACTGCACTGTCTTTGCAGACCATTTCGTGATGTTCTGTGCATCTTGCAAGCGGATCATGCTCCTCTGTGTAAATCTGCACATAGAGTCCTTCCCCCTTCAGATACCCCATATAACCACAGGCTTTCGGAGGTGTGATCGCATGATGCCACTGCACATGGTCGATCTCAAAACGATTGCAGTTCACAATCTCTTCTTTCGAAGAAATCGTCTTAATCTTATATTCCAATGTATGTCCTCCTTCTAACGGCACGAGTACCAAAAGGGGGACACCCACTCGGCGTCCCCCTTGCAGGTCAGATTTCAGACCATTATATCAAGCTATTATTTGCACAGTTTCTTGAACTCGTCAGCTACGAACTGAACCTGAGTTCCGATGATAACCTGTACACTTGTTTTGCCTGGGCGAATCACACCCAGCTGCTCCAGCTGCTTTGATTGCTTTTTCGTTTACTTTTGTAGTATCTTTCACTTCCAGACGAAGTCTTGTGATGCAGTTGTCGATAGAAGTAATGTTTTCTTTACCGCCGCATCCAGCCAGAACTGCTTTTGCAACTTCTGTGTAGTTGTTGTTAGACAGTTTGATGCTCTTTTCAGATTCGTCGATATCATCATCTTCACGTCCCGGTGTTTTCAGGTCGAATTTTGTGATTGCGAAACGGAATACTACGTAGAATACTACAAATGCTGCAATACCCAGAGGGATGATCAGCATGTCTTAGCTGCTGCCGGAAGGGAAGCAGAGAAGATCAGGTCAGTTAAACCAGCGGAGAAACTGAATCCGGCTCTAAATCCAAGTACAACTGTGATTACTGTGAAGATAGCGTACAGCAGAGCGTATACTACATACAGTCCAGGAGCCAGGAACATGAAACCAAATTCGAACGGCTCAGTTACACCACAAACAAATGCTGCGATTGCTGCGGAAGAAAGAAGACCGATTGCAACTTTTTTCTTGTTTGATTTTGCTGTATGAACCATAGCCAGAGCAGCACCCGGATACCAAACATCATACATGGGAAGAATCCTGACATGTACATACCAAGGCTCCATGAAACATCTGCAGATGTTTCACCAGCCAGAAGTGAGACAGGTCACCAAGACCGATGGTATCAAACCAGAATACGTTGTTCAGTGCGTGATGCAGACCGAACGGGATCAGCAGACGGTTGAAGAATGCGTAGATACCAGCACCTACAGCTCCCATCTTTGCGATACCTTCGCCCAGTGCAACCAGAACGCCAAACAGTACCGGCCATACGAACAGCAGAACTACGGATACAATGATAGAAACAACACCTGCTACGATAGCTACGCAACGTTTGCCGCTGAAGAATGACAGCCAATCCGGCAGCTTTGTTCCTTTGAATTTATTGTAGCAGAAGAACCGATCACACCGGCGATGATACCGATGAACGGGTTCGCAATTTTGCTGAATGCAATGTAAGCAGTTGTACCTTCTTCAAGAGTTTTGATAACAGATACAGCACCTACAGACAGCAGAGTTGTCAGCATCAGCCAAGAAGCCAGAGCTGCAAGTCCACCTGTACCGTCGTTGTCTTCGGACATACCAACACCGATACCGATTGCAAACAGGATAGCCATGTTATCAATCAGGGCTCCACCTGCTTTCACTAAATAGAAACCAATCTGCTGTACAATACCTACTACGTCACCACCCTGCATGGTAGATGGGCAAAGAGCATATCCAAGACCCATCAGGATACCACAGATAGGAAGGCAAGCAACAGGTAACATCAAAGCTTTACCTAATTTCTGTAAGAATTTCATCATAATTACTTTTTCCTCCTTCTCTTACTTAATGAGAATCCTCCTCCAGCTCTTTTTCCGGCTGGATTCTGCGGATATGTACGGCCAGATAAGCCGTCTCCTCATCTGTAATTTCGTGATCATAGCGCATTTTTATATAATGCGCAATCTTCTCGCTGCACGCATATTCAACCGGGTACATTCCGGCGATCACTTTTCCGAAACCGTTATCATCATCCCCGAGCATCTGCCCCGTAAAATGCGCTGTCCAAGAAATTTCAGATGAGTGATGAATCTGGCGTAATGAAGGCTTTCTTCCTGCAGTTCAATATTCAGATATTCACTGACGATATTGACCACGTCGCGAATGAGACAGGTGATGTTCATCGTATTGCGTACACCGGTGTCATATTCCGCATTTACGATATGAAGTGCGACGATGCGGCCTCATCCTCATTCAACTCCACATCAAGCTTCTCCCTGACCTTGCGGATTGCATACTTTCCAACGCAACTCGATTGGATAAAAGGTCTTCACCTCAACCTTGAGTGGGTTGTCAAACTGCATTCCTTTCTTATACCGTTCAATTGCGAAACTGATATGATCTGTCAGAGTCAGATAAATACTCTGGTGTAACTTCAGCCCGATATTGTTCTTGGCATAAGTGATAATCTGGTCGGATAACTTGAGATATTCCACCGGAAGCCTCTCCACCAGCCTGGCGAACTGCCCGGCTGACTTCTTATCCTCCAGTCGGAACGTCTTCTCAATCTGCTCCTCATTCACAATCTGTCCCGGCTTTGCATGGAAACCGATACCTTTTCCCATGATGACGACTTCCTCGGCGTCTTTGTCCAAAGCACTTACTACATTGTTATTAATAACTTTGATGATTTTCATAGTAATAACGTGTCTCCCAAACAAAAAGACCCAAAGAATCCAGAATCCTTCTCCTCTGAAACTTTGGGTCTTGCCTGCATCACCAGTAACAATCCTGTCATAACTACCAAATTCTTTAATTACATCTCTACTATAGCAGTAAATTTGAACAATGTCAATGCTTTTTTAATCTTTTGTTTATGGATTGTTTATAATTTTTATTTTTCTAAAAATGTTTTCTGTAATGCAGTAATTCCTCTAGTTTCCAATACATTTCCTGACTGCTTTTCCTTTTCCCGTTCCTATGATCACATGATGCCTGCGAATTGCTCCGTTGCAAAGTAACTCCCGCAATCTATGCTCCGCTTCGTTCTGCACGAAACGAGTGCCTGTAAACCATTCGGAATCCGCATATTTACTGCATAAACAGCTACTTCCTCATGGATTCAAGAATCTCTCTTGCCACATAAACTCCGCTTGCGATGCATGGGAAAGGGAATGTGTCACCCCACTGCCGTCTCCGATGATATAGAGACCTTTGTGGATGCTTTCAAGATGCTCATCAAGCTGTACTTCCATATTATAAAATTTCACTTCCACACCATAGAGCAGTGTGTCATCGTTTGCCGTTCCCGGTGCGATCTTGTCCAGTGCATAGATCATCTCAATGATGCCATCCAGGATACGCTTCGGCAGCACAAGACTTAAATCTCCCGGTGTTGCGGAAAGTGTCGGTCTTACAATGCCCTCTTCCACTCTCTTGACGGTACTTCTTCTTCCGCGTACCAGATCACCGAACCGCTGGACCATAACACCGCCGCCGAGCATATTGGAAAGTCTGGCAATGCTCTCGCCGTATCCGTTGCTGTCCTTGAACGGCTCGGAAAAATGCTTGGATACAAGCAGTGCGAAATTGGTATTTTCGGTCTGTTTGGTCGGATCTTCGTAGCTGTGTCCGTTTACGGTCACGATGCCGTTTGTATTTTCACTTACCACGATGCCATATGGATTCATGCAGAACGTACGCACATTGTCCTCGAACTGTTTTGTACGGTAAACAATCTTGCTCTCGTAAAGCTCATCGGTCAGATGGGAAAAGATCACAGCCGGAAGCTCCACACGGACACCTAAGTCCACACGGTTGGAACTGGTCGGGATGCCCATCTCTTCACAGACCTTTTCCATCCATTTGCTTCCGCTTCGTCCGACAGAAACCACACATTTTCCGCATGCATAATTTTCCTCTTCACAGATGACCTGATAGCCATCTTCCCTCTTTTCGATATGCTGCACGGGCGTGTCAAAATAAAAATCTGCCCGGTCTTTGAGCCATGCATACATATTCTGCAGCACAATGTAATTGACATCGGTTCCCAGATGTCTTACGGATGCATTCAAAAGCTGCAGACGGTTCTGCAGACAAAGTTTTTTGAATTTCGTTCCGGCTGTTGAATACAGTCTGGTGCCTTCACCGCCGTACTCCATGTTAATCTCATCTACATACTGCATCAGCTCCAGAGCTTTCTCTTTGCCGATGTATTCATAAAGTGTGCCGCCAAAATCATTGGTAATATTATATTTACCATCGGAAAATGCTCCCGCACCGCCGAATCCGCTCATGATCGAACAGCTCTTGCAGTGAATGCAGCTTTTGATCTTCTTGCCATCAATCGGACATTTTCTTTTTTCCAGTGCATGTCCTTCCTCAAAAATGGCGATCTTCAGATTTTCGTTATTTTTCAGAAGCTCGTACGCGGAAAAATGCCTCCCGGACCTGCTCCGATAATGATTACGTCATATTTTTTCATACTGTTTCCTCCAGATTGTACTTTTAAAATATGGTGTTGAGATCAAAACCTATCAACTTATGAGCAAGCTCATGTGGATTTGACCTTTTGCCCCTGGTATCATACATAATTCTCTACGATCTTCATGATCTTCTTCATGGTTTTCAGGGTATCTTTTATTTTTTCATGTTCCATACTGTGTCCGACATCCGGAAAACAATACCACCGAACCTTATGTTTTTGCAGAATTTTTTTAATTTTTTCCGTTCCAGATAGTGATCCAGTTCCCCGCTTATCACAATGCAGTTTTCCTTTCGCATGTACGGAAAGGTCTGCTCAAGCGGTGTCATAAAGATATGGCGGACCGTTCCCGGTTTTACACGTTTTTCCTTTTCCAGTGCATCTGCAAGCCATCCTGCTGATACCGTTCCCAGACTTTTTGACACAAAAAGAATCTCATCGTACGAAGCAAGATCTTTTTCTTTGATCCGCCCACGCACATAAGAAAGCGTCTGTCTGATATTCTCTTCGATGGTGATCATGTCTTTTTTGTCCCGGTATTCCGAATAGTGCATCAGCAGTGTATCGTATCCCTTTTCCCGGCAGATCGACTCTGCATAATAAAGCAGCGGGCAGTCTACGCCGTAGCGTCTCCCTGGAAAAAATACGGCCAGTTTCTTTTTCATTTTGCAATGCTCCCTGTCACGTTCTCAAATTATGCATTCTATTCTATCATAGAATCTGCTGTTTTTCAAACCAGATTCGTGTAGAAAGAAGAAAAAATCCACGGCAGTTATTTTCTTCCGCAGATCTTCTGTTTTTTCAAAGGCTTCTGAGATATTGATTTCTTTATGCCTGTACCTCTTTTATCACATTCATAAATGCCTGCATCTGCGGCGAAATCCATTTATCTCTGTGATATAAGAGTTGTTTCCATATATCAAGCTGAAAATCTTTCACATCCACCGCACCAGTCTTTTTTCCTGTACGGCCTTTTCTGTCACATAATCCGGCAGAAGCGAGATTGCGGAAGCGTTCTTTTCCAGCATCCGGCAGATTAGTTCTGTATTTCCCACCTCAAAACCGGCTGAATCTCCAGGGAACAGCTCGCCAGATATTCACTTAACATCCTGCGGTAGCTCATTTCTTTTTCCGTGAGGATAAACGGCTGGCAGATCAGTTCCTGCAACAGAATCTGCTTCTTTCCGTTCAAGCTATTCTGATATCCTGTCACAAAATGCACTGCTTCCTGGCTCTCTGTGACGATCACATAATCACTGTGGTAAATGTGGCGGTCCAGCGTGTATACAAAATCCACCTGATTCTGATTCAAAAGCCGGAACATCTCATCCGTGCCGGCGATCACGATTTTCATCGTAACCTCCGGGTACTTCCGCTGCAAAAGAACAAACAGTTTTTCTGCAATTTCCTCGCACAGCGAATCCGACATGGCGATCCGCAGATGTCCACGCACTTCCTGCTTTGGCTGCACCATCTCCTGCATCTCACCGGCAAGCTGCTTCATGCGATGGGCGTAACGCAGGATTTCCTTGCCTCGGTCTGTCAGTGTCACTGTGCGGTTGATCCGCTCAAAAAGGACGGTGCCAAGCTCCTCCTCCAACTGCCGGATCTGAAATGAGACCGTAGACTGTGAGTAACCTAAAAGCTCGGCGGCTTTTGTGAAACTGCCAAGTTCGGCAGTGTAAATAAAGGTGTTGATGTTTTTCATATCCATGATCGGCTCTCCTTGTATCAAAAGGCGGAACAATATTTTTTTCCACTGTCACTGATTAATCGGTTTTTTCGATGGTTTAAATCATTATCATTCATTTTACAAATCTATATAAGTGAAGTATACTATATTTCACCACAAGATGCTACCATTATTAGTCATTTTGACAACAGCTTAAGAATATCAGATGAGCAATGGAATTCCGCTGCTGATATTAATCTGTTGCTCGCCGCCTGCAGAGGCGACATCATTTCATATCTGCTACAGGCATCTAAGATTTTACAGGGGGATTTTTATTATGAATATCATTACCGCAGTCTACAATTTTTTATGGGGTGATCTGATCACGCTGCCGCTTCCGGGCGGCAGTTCGATCGGCATCTCACTTCTGGTGCTTCTTCTGGTTCCGGCAGGGATCTATTTTACAATCCGCACCAGGTTTGTCCTGATCCGCAGGTTCCGCATATGATCCACGATCGCTCCATGGACTGGAAAACGAACATTCTCAGGCGGGCAGTATTTCCGGATTTCAGGCTCTCATTGTTGCCACTGCCACCCGTGTCGGCATGGGCAATCTGGTCGGCGTTGTCGCTGCTATTTCTGCCGGCGGTGCCGGTGCGGTATTCTGGATGTGGCTTCTTGCTCTGCTTGGCTCCTCCACTGCTTTTGCAGAGGGCACACTGGCTCAGATCTACCGCCAGAAGGATCCGCTCTACGGCGGCTACCGCGGCGGTCCGGCCTACTACATCCACGATTTTATGACAAAAGAAAAAACGAAAAAGCAGAACGGACCGGCAAAAGAGAAACGTTACAGCCTGATCGCGGTTCTGTTTGCGATCTCTGGCTGATCTGCTGGTGCGGCATCAGTCAGGTTATCAGCAACTCCGTAAGTTCCGCCATGAAGAATGCATTTCACATTCCGCCGCTGTACACCACGATCTTCCTCGTCGTTGTGGCTGCGATCGTTGTTCTTCGTAAAAATGCCACCGTTCACGTCCTGGATGTCATAGTTCCAATCATGGCCGGCTGTTATCTCCTGATCACACTGTTTGTCATCATCAAAAATATCGGTGCACTCCCTTCTGTGTTCCAGCGGATTTTTGAAGAAGCTTTTGGTCTTCGTCAGGTGGCTGCCGGTGGATTCGGTGCCGTGCTGATGAACGGGATCAAACGCGGTCTGTTTTCGAATGAGGCTGGAAGCGGATCTGCTCCATGTGCTGCCGCTGCCGCTGATGTCAGCCATCCGGCAAAGGCAGGTCTGATGCAGCATTCGGTGTCTTTATCGATACCATCCTGATCTGTACCTGTTCTGCACTGTTGATGCTGCTGGCTCCGTCCGATAAAATTGCCGGACTTCAGGGTATGGATCTGCTTCAGAGTGCCATGCAGTATCACCTGGAGAATTCGGTGTCATCTTTATCGCCGTGATCCTGTTTCTGTTCAGCTTTTCAACGTTTATCGGCATTCTGTTCTATGCACGTTCCAACGTTGCCTACCTGTTCGGGGACAACTGGCTGTCACAGACCGCCTACAAAATCCTGGCACTTGTCATGCTGTTTATCGGCGGACTTGCCGCCTATACCTTTGTCTGGGATCTCGGGGATGTCGGCATCGGACTGATGACCATCTTCAATATGATCGCACTGATTCCACTGTCCGGACAGGCCATCGAGTCGCTGAAAGATTATGAACGTAACGCAAAATAATGCCGCATCATCTTTAATATGGAGATTTGAACTATGAAAGACGAAAAATATCTGGAACTGCTTGCAGAAAAATATCCGACGGAGCAGGCTGTATGTCGGGAGATCATCAATCTGAAAGCAATTCTCGGTCTTCCAAAAGGCACGGAGCATTTTATGAGCGACCTGCACGGAGAATATGAAGCTTTCTGCCATATTTTGAATAACTGTTCCGGTGTGATCCGTGAGAAAGTGGATCTGCTTTTCGAGGAAACGCTCTCGGATATCGACCGGGAAGAAATCTGCACGCTGATCTACTATCCGGTCGAAAAGCTGGAGATGATGAAAAAAGAGAGCCGCAACAACGAAGAATGGTACCGTGTGATCCTCGGCGAGCTGATCGAGATTGCTCGCCTTCTCTCCTCCAAATATACGCGTTCCAAAGTGCGTAAAGCGATGCCGGATGAGTACGCTTATATTTTGGATGAACTGATCCATGTGCAGAAGGATGAGGACGACAATCAGGTTGCCTATCATCAGAATATCATCGATACTTTGCTGGAACTTGACAGTGCCGATGCATTTATCGAAGTGCTCGCCGCCCTGATCAAACGCCTCGCCGTCGATCATCTGCACATTGTCGGAGACATTTTTGACCGCGGACCATGTGCCGACCGGATCATGGATCTTCTGATGAATTATCACTCCCTGGACATTGAATGGGGAAATCACGACATTCTCTGGATGGGTGCCGCTGCCGGAAGTGAGGCATGTATCGCTACCGTCATAAGAAACAATTTAAAATATCATAACATCCGCATTCTGGAAAACAGCTACGGTATCAGCCTGCGTGATCTGACGCTGTTTGCTGAAAAGCTTTATCCGGATACAGAGCCGATGGAAGCGGCATTAAAGGCCATTTCTGTCCTTTTATTCAAACTGGAAGGGCAGGTGATTCTTCGAAACCCAGATTATCAGATGACTGACAAACTGCTGCTCCACCAGGTCAACGTTCAAAATCACACCGTCTGCATCGCTGGCACAGACTACGAGATCTGCGAAGAAACTTTTCCGACGGTTTCCTTTGATCCTTCCAACCTGGAAGTTTCTTACGAACTGACCGCCGAAGAAAAGCAGATAATGGAAGGGCTTCGCATGGCATTTGTCGGCAGTGTCCGTCTGCGTCAGCATATGGATTTTCTCTATCAGAAAGGCAGCATGTACCGTATTTTTAATGGAAATCTGCTCTTCCACGGCTGTGTACCTCTCGATGAAAGCGGAAATCTTGAAGGTGTTGTATTCCACCAGAAACGTTACCGCGGACGTGATTATCTGGATTATGCCGAGCGGATTGCCAGACGTGCCTGGTCTAAAGATGCCACACAAAAAGAACTGGATTTTATGTGGTATCTCTGGTGCGGCAGAAAATCACCGTTGTCCGGCAGAAATATCAAAACGTTTGAGCGTACTTATGTAAAAGATGAAAGTACCTGGCATGAGGCATCCAACCCTTATTATCAGTACTACGAGCAGGAAAAAATCTGCAATATGATCCTTCATGAATTTAATCTTTATTCTGATCGGTCACATATCATCAATGGACACACCCCGGTACGCACTTCCAGAGGGGAACACCCGGTACGTGCAAACGGCCGTCTGATGGTGATCGACGGCGGATTCTGCAAAAGCTATCACAAAACAACCGGTATCGCCGGATACACGCTGATCTTCAATTCGCACGGTATCCGCATCAAATCCCACCAGCCATTCCAGAGCGTCTATGCCGCACTGACCGAAAATAAAGACATCGAATCCAGATCTGAACTGGTCGAAACGGAGCGAGAACGGCTGATGGTACGCAACACCGACACCGGAAAAAAGATTCTGGAAGATATTAAAGGATTGAAAATGCTGCTTCAGGCTTACCGTGAAGGCACAATGGAATAAATTTTTCGGGTGTTTTGACACCCGAATTTTTTTTATGTTACACTTTACGTGATGCCCGCAAGCCACAGCAAGAATGTCAAAGGCATTCGTGAATCCGTTTTGTTGCTTCCGGCATTATGACATTATATAATACGCTGTTTGGAATATTTTCCCGTATTTCGGGATTCTGAACAGACACACTCAGACAAAGGAGATTCAATAATGGGAGGACTATTTGGAGTTGCTTCAAAAACAGATTGTATCATGGACTTGTTCTACGGAGTGGATTATCATTCTCACTTAGGAACACGCCGCGGCGGTATGGCTACGCATGGGGCGGACGGTTTCTGCCGCTCGATCCACAACATCGAAAATTCCCCATTCCGTACAAAATTTGAACGCGATGTAGAAGAACTGACCGGAAATCTCGGCATTGGCTGTATTTCTGACTACGAACCGCAGCCGCTTCTGATCCAGTCACATCTTGGAAGTTTTGCGATCACAACGGTCGGAAAGATCAACAATGCGGACGAACTTCTGAATAAGATTTACGAAAACGGTCATTCACATTTTCAGGAGATGAGTGGCGGTCAGATCAATGCCACGGAACTCGTTGCCGCACTGATCTGCAAGCAGGACAGCTTTGAGAACGGTATCCGCTATGCCCAGGAAGCCATTGACGGTTCCCTGACACTGCTGATCATGACAAAAGACGGCATTTATGCTGCCAGAGATATCTACGGAAGAACTCCACTTGTCATCGGACACCGTGAAGGTGCTTACTGTGCAGCTTTCGAGAATTTTCTTACATTAACCTTGGCTACACAGATGTAAAAGAATTAGGTCCCGGCGAGATTGTATACATCACCCCAGAGAGTGTGGAAACGCTCGTTCCGCCTCGCAAGAAAATGAAAATCTGTTCTTTCCTGTGGGTTTACTATGGTTATCCGACTTCCAGTTACGAAGGCGTAAACGTAGAAGAAATGCGTTATAACTGCGGTGCACTGCTGGCAAAACGAGATAAAGGAAAAGTAGATCCGGATATCGTAGCCGGTGTCCCAGACTCCGGTATCGCACATGCTATCGGATATGCCAATGAATCCGGCGTTCCGTTCGCCCGTCCTTTCATTAAATATACACCGACCTGGCCGCGTTCCTTTATGCCGACGGACCAGCGTCAGAGAGAACTGATCGCCCGCATGAAGCTGATCCCGGTACATGCCCTGATCAAAAACAAAAAGCTGCTTCTGATCGATGACTCCATCGTCCGCGGTACACAGCTTCGTGAGACAACCGAGTTCCTGTATCAGAGCGGAGCCAAAGAAGTCCACGTCAGACCGGCGTGTCCTCCGCTGCTCTACGGATGTAAATTCCTGAACTTCTCCCGTTCCAAATCCGAGCTGGATCTGATCACCAGAAGAGTGATCCTGGAACGCGAAGGAAAAGATGCAGAGAAATATCTGGAAGAATATGCAGATCCGAACAGCGAACGTTATCAGGCAATGCTCGATGAAATCTGCCGCATCCAGAATTTCACCAGCCTGCGTTATCACAGTCGATGACCTGATCAAGTCAATCGGGATCAAACCGTGTGATATCTGCACCTACTGCTTCAACGGGGAGGAGTAAGGGTATTTTACAATGCCGGACAGAAAAAGTCAGGGCTTGTGACACGCATCGTTTCCGTCACAATGCCCTGACTTTTTTCTGTCCGGCATATAAAAACCACTACTTCCACTACAATTCCTCTCACCATACGCACCAGATATTATACTTTTCTATGATAATTCTGCTTTTATTAAAAATACTATGTTTTGTTCTTCTTTGCTTGCCAAAATCGAAACATTTGACAAGCATCGGTAAAACAAAAAATCCCATGATTAGAAGCATTACAATCACTGAAATAATCTCCTGATATATCGCTATGGCAATTCCAACTGCCAGTTCAGCCATTGTCCATACAGCCAGCTCAAATATATTCTCTTCTGTAATTTCCCGGTCTAAAATCGCTATAACAAACAGTAAATAGAACGTTATAACCACATTTTTATAGTCTTTCCCGTATAGTCTCTGAATCAGCAAAATCGCCAGACCTGTAATTTCTACAATTCTATCTTTTCTCATTCGCTCACCTCCTGAAATCCAACCTTAAATCTCGTCACTGATGCAAATTACAGCTCTTCGCTTACAAAAACGAAAGCCACACTATATATGATATATTTTAATATACAAACACTATGAAACAATTCCTATGGCATCTTTTTGACCTTAACCTCTGATAATATCTTCTTTCACAGCGTTTATTTATATCTGAATTTTATTATATTTTGGTAATATTTTCAATATTTTTCTCATTCAAATCATTTATCATTTTTTGTTACGATATTTTTCTTTAAATTTTCAGAAATTTTAAACAGGTATAAAAACAGCCATAATCATCCGAAAACAAATCGCTCTGACGGTAGCAAGGATTCCGTCGTGAGGTTTGCGATGCTGCCGCCCAGGGGAGCCGCTGTTTGAGCAGCGAAGCTGCGAGTTTAGGCGAAGGGCGG
>ENA-OQER01000236-OQER01000236.1-human-gut-metagenome-genome-assembly--contig:-NODE-236-length-31193-cov-5.471126_pt1 | contig 31193 bp, 35 predicted proteins | sample MGYA00242797_ERZ504639 | MGnify/ENA primary metagenome ERZ504639 (study PRJEB26092, sample SAMD00036306) | human gut metagenome | host: Homo sapiens | study: EMG produced TPA metagenomics assembly of...
AATAAGAATTTAGAATATAATCAGCTTTCGAAAGCTGAATTCAATTCATACAGAACTTTTGTACAATCCTGCCGGCATAGGATGTAAAGAAGTCTGTATGTTGAAGGAGGCATATAGCATGAATACACGGTTTAGTTCTGGGAATATAGAAAATCTGGAAGCAGAAAAAGAAATCCAGAAAGAAGCTGTAAGCTACGAACATGCAGGATATCAGGTTCGAGTCCACTTTAATGGCGATAAAACGTTATCACAATGCATTCAGAATCTGGCAGAACGAAAAATTGCAGGTTGATTTTCTATGATTCCTATTGTAAGATAAAGACAATGAAAGACAATGACTATGTAAGACAAATGAAAAGAGGGGAAGAATAGAATGTATCAGGCAGGAATTTATTGCCGTGTTTCTATTGAGGAGCAAAACAAAGAGGGTGAATACAGCAACAGTATTCACTCTCAGATCCAGATGGCAAGGGATTATATTGCAGAACAGAATGATATTACAGAAGCAAGAGTTTATGCAGATGATGGATTTTCCGGAAGCAATTTTGACAGAACAGAATTCAGAAGAATGCTGGCAGATATTGAACTGGGGACGATCAATATGGTGATTTTCAAGGATGTATCACGACTTGGAAGAGAGCATATTGATACCAATTATTATCTGGGCAAATATTTTCCTGAGAAACGGATTCGAGTAGTTTCTCTTTTGGATAATTACGATTCAATGGTCAGTACTTATGATGAGCTGCTGGAAATTAAAACTTTATTTAATGACATGTATCTGCGAGATACATCCAGAAAGATAAAAACTACAATCCAAACGAAAAGAAGCATGGGTGAATACACACCGAAACAACCACCGTTTGGTTATATAAAGAGCGAGACAGTTCATAATCATCTGGAAGTTGATCCTTATGCCGCAGAGGTAGTTGGAAGAATATACAAGATGTATCGAAATGGATTTGGCTGTAGTGTAATCTGTCGGGTTTTAAATGAGGATCAGATTCCCTGCCCGGCAAAATATAAAAAAGAAGTTTTAAAAAACGGTTATGCCTGGGACGTGGGTAAAGGATTATGGACACCGGCTACTGTGCGTGGGATTCTGAAGAATCCGATCTATACCGGTGCGTTGTAATCAGAAAATCTAACAGACCATCTTATAAACTTAAATATAAAAAGGCAATTCCATTGGAAGAAATGGAATTGGTACCAGATGCACATGAAGCAATTGTTTCCAAAGAAGAATTTGATCAAGTTCAGCAGATCAGACAGGAACGACGAATTTCGTATTTTGACAGAAATAAGGAACCACATAAGTATGTAGGATTACTGTTTTGTGGAAAATGCAAAACCGCTATGCGTAAGAGATATCTGGCATCACATAATGGTTATGATGGATATATGTGCGGTTTCCATCAAAGATGGGGAAGAATTACTGTGAACTGAATCATATTACGTTTGAAAAACTGGATGAATTAGTGGTGTTTGCTATCAATCAACAGTTGAAACAAATGCGCACAGATCTGAAAAATCTGGAAACTCAGATTGGGCAAAGAAAGCCGGAAGTAGATAGTAAAATTACCCGTTTGCAGGCAAAAATAGAGCGAAATACAGAATACAGGAAACGGGCATATGAACAACTCATGGATGAAATTCTTTCCAAGGAAGAATTTCTGGAATTAAAGCAGATGTATGAAAATGAGAATCGACAATATCAGAAAGAACATGGAAAAGCTGAAGCGGGAAGAACAGAAACAGCAGACTGCTGTGAATACGACAAAGGTATGGCTGAACAATTTTAGTCGGGGAAAACTGACGGTAAAACAGTTGACCAGAGAAGTACTTGAAGAACTGATTAATAAAATTTATGTTTATCCGGATCAGAAGATAGACATTTATTTTAAGTTTGCTTCGGAGAATAATTCAGTGGATGTAACAATACAGAAAGATGGGGTGATGTGATGTATCAGATGGCTGCATATTGTCGTCTGTCAAAGGATGACGGGGAGAATAAAATCAGTGAGAGTATTGAGAATCAGATGAAGTTGATTCGAGAATATGTAGGTAAGTCAAATGATCTGGAAATCGCTGATATTTATATTGATGATGGTTATTCCGGACTTTATTTTGCAAACAGACCGGAATTTCAGCGGATGATGGAAGATATTTACAAAGGAAAAATACAGGGTGTGATTACAAAAGATATTTCCCGTCTTGGACGTGAGCATATTGAGACAAGTAATTACATAGAGCGTGTTTTTCCATCGTTGGGAGTCCGATACATTGCAATTCTGGATGGCGTGGATTCTGCTCATCACAGTAATGAAGAACTGGCACAGTTTAAGACGCTGTTTAATGATATGTACAGTCGTGATATATCCAAGAAGATCAGGGGAGCCCTCTCTGCACAGAAAAAACGTGGGCAGTTTATGTCGGGCTTTGCTCCGTATGGCTATATGAAAGACGATATTCCAGCCGTGCGCCTCGCCGGTGTCTGTCGTTCCCGTCACATAAATGACCGGGATGTCCAGGCGGTTCATCAGATACTGGAACGTTCTGGCATAGCCTGCGCAGACCGTCTGTCTGTTCACAAGTCCGCTGTAGAGTGTCTGATTCTCCGGCGCATCTTTCACATAATCAATCTGCCGGATACATTTTTCAAAGACAGCCTTGATCTTCCCATAGTCATCCATCGAACGGTCGATATCACTTAAGAAATCATTTCCCGCCCCTTTGACCTGGGTCTGGCGTCCTGTAATCTCCTCCGCAGGAATCGTGTATTCTGGAACTACCTCGCAGTAGTTCTTCGGCTCGCCGTATCCCGTGACATGTGATGCTCCGTTGATCCAGCAGTACTCCGGGTAATCCATATAGACCCATCCATAAACCTCCGCCGTCACATCGGGATCGCCGCCTTTTGTGATGATGGTTTCCTGGTGTTCCGCGATTCCCTGCACCAGTTCGCGGTAAATCATCTGTCTGTTTTCATCGAGCTGGCTGTAATAATACCGCTTCGCCAGCTCCTCCTCATCTGTATTTTCCGCCTGAAACTGTGTTGCGCCATTTTCTGACAGACCATTGTTTTCGTCTGCCGTCTGTGAAGCAGTGCTGCTGTCCGCTCCGTTTCCGTTCTGCGCGGGATCGCTCTCATCAAATTCTCCGAATACCAGATAAGCCGCCAGCAGGGCAAGCATAAGCGGAAGCAGCGCCCGCAGCGGTCTCTTCCGTCTTCGTCTGTGTCTTCTCTTTGCCATTCTTCTTTTCTCCCAGATACGTTAAAACGCCGTCACACAGTGCATCCGCCACCTTTTTCTGGTACTCCTTTGTGTTCAGGAGCGCTTCCTCCTCCGGATTTGAGAGGAATCCGCACTCGCAGATCACCAGCACTGCGTCTGTCTTCTTCAGCATGTAATACGTTTTGTTTCCCTTGGCTTTCCTGTGATTCGCCGGATCGAGCCCCGCGACCAGTGCAGCTGCATGCAGAGCGCCAGTTTTTCGCCTTCTTTTGAATCCGTATAATAAAACACCTGCGCCCCTTTGACCGCCGCATCCGGGTAGCTGTTCTGGTGAATGCTGATCACACAGTCCGGCTTTTTTTTATGAATCAGCTGCACGCGCCGCTGCAGATCCTGCACTTTCGCATTCACGGCTCCCGGATCGGAGAGATCATCCTCCCCTTCCCGCGTCATCACCACAAGGATTCCCTGCTTTTCCAGCTTCTTTTTCAGCAGACGGGCAATCGCAAGGTTGATGTCCTTTTCTTTGACACCGTTTGCCCCGATTTTGCCGGGATCGTCGCCGCCGTGGCCGCTGTCCAGCACCACTACTTTTGTGGCTGCCTTCTGTGCTGCCACCAGCCGTGCGCCCTCGCGGGACAGAACATACGCCGCCGAAAGCAGAATCACCGCCATCAGCCATTCCAGTTTTTTCCCTTTTTCCAAATGAAAAGCCCCCTGCTGCAAATTTCCTTTCTTGGTCATTTTATGCAGCAGCGGGGCAGGTTACAACTCTTATTGCTTCCGGTTACTCTTCCTCATCTTCTTCATCATGCGCGCGATTCGGGATTTCATCCTCTTCTTCGTCGTTGTCATCATCGAGATAATCCGGCTCATTTTCGAGATCGATGACTGCAGAATTTTCGACGATTTCGTCTTCTTCCTCTGCTTCTTCTGCGGTATCTTCACGGTCTGGCTCTGCGGCTGTTTCTTTTGCCTCTCCGGGAAAGATACTTTTTACCGGATCTTTCATGAAGGTTTCCACTTCCGATGCAGAACGTTTCATCTCCTCACGCATTTTTTCGATGCCGGCAAAGGTCTCCTCAAAAATTCTGCGATTCTTCTCGAGTACACTCGTCATGGTTTCCATCTCGGCGTAAATCTTCTGGTATCTGGTGTTGGCTTTCTGCAGTTCCGCGTCCATATGGCTCTGGATTTCTTCTGCTTCGGCCTGCAGTTTTTCTTCATAAACAGCAGCCAGTTCCTCGCCCTTCTGACGTGCGCTCTCTACCATGTATTCGCACTGTTCCTTCGTCTCGCGGCGCTGCTTTGCACAGGATTCCTTTGTCTCTTCCCGCTGTTTCCGGCAGGACTCGTTTGTCTCCTCTCTCTTTTTGCAGCACGCCTCATCCGTTTCCTCCGTTTTCTCGCGGCAGGACTCGTCCGTTTCTTCGGTTTTCCGGCGGCAGGCTTCCTCGGTCTCTTCTTTTAGCTTTCTGCAGCTCTCCTCTGTTTCCTGTGTCAGTTTTTTCGCTTTCACCTGTGCCTCAAACACAAGGCCGCTGATGCTGTCATAATTGTCGATATAGCTCTGGTATTTCTCATGAATGTTTTTTTCGAGCTCCTCGATTTTATCCTCACGCTCGCGGATCTTGCGGTTCAGCTTCTCGATTTCCTGCTCTTTTTCCTCGATCTTCGCTTCCAGTTTTTTCTGAGCGGCATACGCCTGATCTTTTAGGTTCTGCACTTTCGTCATGACATCGTCTTATCGAAACCGCCCATCAGCGTTGTTTTAAATAATTCTTCGTGATTGTTTTCTGACATGTATACTCCTCCTTCGTGCCCGGGCTTTTATCATTCCCCTTATCCTTCCCGGACTCCTCGTCAACTGTTTGTTTCAATATATTTTGAAATCAGACTCCAGACGTCTGCGCACTCGAATCCGAGCTTCCACTCTGCCACTCCGGCGAGATCGCGCTTTGGATCACTTTCAGTTTTTCCTCCATGGACTGCTCATCCTCCATCCAGATCGTGTATCTGGCATCGGAAGTTTCTACCGTTGCCACATTCTGGCCAAGGGATGCATCCCAGGTTTCTGTCATCTGATTCTCTTTGGCATAGTTTTTGGCGCCATCCATGCCCAGCACCTCGCTGGTAATGGCGCTCTGTCCGAACTTTTCCGTCCAGACACGGGTATAAAACGGGATTCCGCAGATCACCTGATCGGCAGGCATCACCCGCGTCATCTCCTCCACGGCCTGCTGTACGAACGGGAGGGATGAAACAGAGCCTGCCTCCTCACTTCCCGCGAAATGCTCGTCATAGGCCATGACAATCATATAGTCCACAAATCTTGCCTGCTCGCCGCGCTGATAATACATCGTGTAAGCCTGCGGTACCGGCGTATCGACCGACACCACCAGATTCTGTGCATGCGCCGCGCTCGTCAGTTCCCGCAGAAACTGCAGGTAATGCGGGATTCCGGCCTCTTTCAGATTCTCGAAATCCACGTTGATGCCGTCCATGCCGCACGATGCTGCCTCGGCGAGCAGCTGCTCAATGATTCTGCTGCGCACGGATGCGTAGGCAAGATCGGTTGTTTCGTCAAATGCTTCATTAAAGTTATCAATCAATCCCCAGACTTCCCGTCCCGCTTCATGCGCCAGTTTCACGTAATCGGCGCTCGCAAGGCTGGAAATCGTACCGGTTTCGTCTGTCACGGAAAACCAGGTCGGTGAAATCACGTTCACGCCGGTCATTTCTGCTGTCATCTCTGCCATCGCGTCGTTCGACTCGGTCGATGTGCTCTGATGCCAGACCAGATTGATTTTGTGATCCCGTGTAATTCTTTCATAGGAATCTTTCTTTGCCGTCCGCGCTTCGATGTCCTCCGGCTCGGAGATATCCTCTGTCTGGATGTAGCCGGTATAGCCGTCCGCCGTCATGACTTTGCACCAGTTGTCCAGATTTTCCAGATACAGCAGGGTGTCACCCTTCTGTACATCCGCAAGAATCAGACTCTTGATGCCGCCTTTCTGGCGCACCTGCGCGGTGTCTGACTGTACCGTCGCCTGTTCCACGCCGTCCCATTCATTCCGGATTACAACACGGTTGGGATCGCTGTAATATGCATAGTCGAGATCTGTGTATTCTTTTACGACATCCAGCGAAATGTAAACCTTTCCGTCGCTCTCCTGCTGTACGGCAGGCTGTCCGCCCGGTGTTTTGGCAACGGCCGCATCGCCCGGAAGCAGTGTCTGCACGCCGCCGCTCGTTGTAAGCAGGATTCCTTTTGTTTCTTCATCCCAGTAGAAGCAGCTGTTCAGCTGGGATTCTACATATGTGTATGCCGCATACGGCTCTCCTCCGATAAGGACGGCCTGCTCTTCCAGAAGTTCTCCGTTCTGGATCAGCGCAACGCTGTTTTCGTCTGTCAGGTTAAAATATTCGTTCCCGGCCATGTATTCGGTTCCGGGTTTATATCGGTTTATCAAAAATGAAACAACGCCTGCTGCACCGACTATCACGATCAGAATCAGTACGACCAGTACCGGCGCTGCTTTTTTCTTCTGTTGCTCCTTCATGTGTTCTTTTCCCCTTTTCTTCGCTCTGAAGATCTCCCACTTGCGCCCATTATAACAAAAAAAAATACCCAATAGCAACCGTTATGCGCAAGGGAACCGCATGCGAGTCAGAAAGTATCGTTACAGTTCACTGGTTCCCAGCGAACTGTAACATTCGCAGCCCTCATTTAAAGTTGCTTCGCAAAAGGAGGGCTGCTCACACCTGAATCATGTTCTTACGCAGCGAAACAGCAGGTGTTTCACTGCTGATTGAACAGTAACGAAAGTATCGTTGCTTTTTGCTATTGGGTATTTTTCAGAAAATCTGTTTAAAAAGTTTTGTCGATTGTTTGTTTCATGGCTTATTTGCAGTTGTGACGTACAAAAAAGAAAGCCCCATCGATCCGTATGAAATACTTTTGTTTTTAGTTTCAATGATCATGTTTCGCGGGGACGACTTCTTATCCGATCCGTTTTTTCTGTGCCTGCTTCCGGCCGGAGTATGCACCTCCGGACAGAAGCAAAGGTTTCCCCAACTCCCATTATACTTCAAACCGGGGGAATTACAAATAAAGTTTGTCCCTTCATTTCTGAAAAAATTATGCGAAATGTAAAAAAAATCTTAAGTTCTTTACTTCTTTCCGTGATGTGTTATACTATATCGTAAGCAGCCCTATTTATATAAGTAAAGAGTAATTAAGGACGTGAGAGTTATGAAAATAGAAAAAATCAATGATAACAAGATCCGCTGCACACTGACCAGCGCCGATCTTGCCGAAAGAAATTTAAAGCTCAGCGAACTGGCTTACGGCACGGAAAAGGCCCGCAGCCTGTTTCAGGATATGATGCTTGAAGCCAACCAGCAGTTCGGCTTCAATGTGGATAATGCCCCGCTCATGGTCGAGGCCGTTCCGGTGGCTCCGGACAGTATTGTCCTCATTATCACCAGAGTCGAGGATCCACAGGAGCTCGACACCCGCTTCGCCAAATTTGCTCCATCCGGCGACGATACGGACGGACCGGAACCGGTACAGTATTCCGGCGCGGACGACATCATCGACCTGTTCCACAAGCTCTGCGATGTGAAGAACAAGGCACAGGAAATCGCAAAGAAAGCGGCACAGAAGGAAAACGAAAAAGAGCCTGCAGCATCCGAGGAAAAGAATGTGGATCTGGTACGCACCTTCCACTTCTCAACCCTCGACGATGTCATCAGCTCCGCAAAAGCGCTGAACCAGTATTTTACCGGCAGCAATTCCCTCTATAAGAACAAGGCAGATGCCAACTATCAGCTCGTTCTGCACCAGTCCGGCTGCAAACCGGAGGAATTCAACAAGGTCTGCAACATTCTTTCCGAGTACGGCAGACAGGAATCCTTCTCCCTGGCCGCTGAAGCATTTCTGCTGGAACATGGAAATGCAATGGTAAAAGAGAATGCTCTGCAGGAGCTGGCTTCTCTGTAAGTTTTGAAACGTATGTATAAAAAAGGAAGTCCGCGAAGGACTTCCTTTTTTGTACGTTCCGTACAAATTACTCTTCTGTGATAGCCTCGGTTGGACATACGCTTGCGCATGTTCCGCACTCAACGCATACATCCGGGTTGATTTCGTAATGGGAATCTCCCTCAGCGATAGCCTCTACTGGACATTCTCCAGCGCAGGTTCCGCAGCTTACACATTCGTCTGTGATTACATATGCCATGATCTTATCCTCCTTGTAGATTTTTTGGCCCTTTCGGTACTATCCACATTGTAAACGATTGCCCCCTGAAATACAAGTACAAAATTATAAACATTCTATAATCTTATGAATTTGTTCTTGCATTCCCCCCGGGGGTACGCTATAATCAAAATAGCCGTCAAAATCGGAACGACGGGTATATACACATTTAAAGGAGGAACTTTAAGATGGCAAAGATCTCGAAAGACATGACAATCGGCGAGTTAATCGCAATGGATACAAATATCATCGGAATCCTGATGGGAGCCGGTATGCACTGCATCGGCTGCCCTTCTGCACAGGGTGAGTCCCTGGAAGAAGCAGCTATGGTTCACGGCCTGGACGCTCAGGTTCTGGAAGACCAGATCAACGATTATCTGGCTGCAAAATAAGTCGGATTTCCGCGTGGATCCAAAAAGAACGCCTCTCACAGGCGTTCTTTTTTTCTGTCCGATTTACCCATTGTTCCGATGGCCCCGTTTTGCTTTCGTCCGTTTTCCTTTCTGCTCCAGCGTCGCCGCTGCTTCTCTCCGGCTCTGCTGGTGGCGGCGGATCGCCTCGTCCACGCGGCGGCTCCGCTCTTCCTGGCGCCGCTTCTGTATCATCTGATCGAGCAGACGGCCGAGCACGCGGTAAAACTCCGTCTGACGCTCCTCCTCTTCCTGCCGCATCACAGTGTCCGCCAGCTGTTCTGCTTCCCGCTCGGCAGAAGATCGACAACCACCTCCGGCACTTCGTCCGCTTTTCCCGGTATTGCCGGATCCGGCTTCTCCTTTGCCGTCTCTGCCGCTTCCGCCGGAAACGCTTTGATCTCCGCCGTTGCCTGCACCAGCTTCGGCATCAGCTCGCGGATCGCTTTCAGGTGAAGCCCCTTTTTCTTCAGTTCCCGGATTCCCAGAAAAATCTGAATGTCCTGCGCAGTATAGCAGCGGTGTCCCAGCGAATTGCGGTGGATTTCCATGCCGAGCTCGTCCTCCCAGTACCGGAGCACATGCGCTTTCTCCCCGGTCAGCTTCTCCGCCTCCGTGACCAGATACGTTCTATTTTCCATACGGCAGCCACTCCCTTCTTCCCTTTATTATAGGATCTGTTATCCCCTGCCGCAAGAAAATCTCATCGTAATATTCCGACAATTTCATACAATTATACACAAAGAACGTGCCGCAGGACTTTCCCACGACACGTTCTGACACATAAAATATTTTCTTTTATCTCTCTGCATTCGCAAATTTCGTATAATCCGGCAGCCAGACCAGATTGACGGTTCCGATCGGGCCGTTTCGCTGTTTGGCGATGATGATTTCCGCGATTCCCTTATTCTCGGAATCCTTATTATAGTAATCATCTCGATAGATAAACATAACAACGTCGGCATCCTGCTCGATCGCTCCCGACTCACGCAGGTCGGAAAGCATCGGACGGTGGTCGGTACGCTGCTCAACAGCCCGGGAAAGCTGGGACAGTGCAACAACCGGCACATTCAGCTCTCTCGCGAGTGCTTTTAAGGAACGGCTGATATCCGAAATCTCCTGCTGACGCGATTCCGAGGAGCTCTTTCCGCTTCCCGACATCAGCTGCAGGTAGTCAATGATGATGATATCAAGACCGTGCTCCAGCTTGTATTTGCGGCATTTCGACCGCATCTCTCCGATCGAGATACCAGGTGTATCGTCGATCATCAGTCGGGATTCACCGATCATGCCGGCGCTCTCGATCAGCTTGCTCCATTCGTCGTCTTTCAGGTTTCCGGTTCTCAGATGCTGGGAATCTACTTTCGACTCCATCGAGAGCAGACGGTTCATCAGCTGCTCCCGCGACATCTCGAGACTGAAAATCGCAACGGCTTTGTCTTTCTTAAACGCCATATACTGCGCAATATTGAGGACAAACGCCGTTTTACCCATAGACGGACGTGCCGCAATCAGGATAAAGTCAGAGTTCTGCAGACCCGATGTCTTGTAGTCCAGATCCGTGAATCCGGTCGGAATACCCGTGACATTTCCCTTCGTCTTCGATGCACGCTCGATGTTCTCCAGCGTATTGATGACAACCTGGCGGATCGGCATGAAGTCTCCGGAATTCCGCTGGCCCAATAACTGGAACATCTTCTTTTCCGTCTCCTCCATGATGACTTCCACCGGCTCTTTGTTCAGATAGCAGTCATTCTCTATCTCTTCTGTCAGCTTAATGAGACGGCGCAGCACCGCTTTCTCGCTGACGATGTTCGCATAATGGCGCACATTCGCCGAAGTCGGCACCGCATTTAAAAGATCGCGGACAAACTCCATCGAACTGATCTCCGGCGGAACATCCTTTTCACGCAGGCGGTTCTGCAGGGTGACCAGATCGACCGGTTTTCCCTCATTGAACAGCTCCACCATGGCATCAAAAATGACGCCGTACTGGTGCTGGTAAAAATCGTCGCTCGTCAGGATTTCCGATGCCGCCATGATGGCTTCGCGCCCCATCAGCATGGAACCGATGACCGACTGCTCCGCCTCGATGCTGTGCGGAAGGATTCGTTTAATCAGTGCTTCTTCCATAGAATTATGCTTCTTTTACGATAACTTTCAGCTTTGCAGTTACTTTGGTATGCAGGCGGATCGGCACTTCTGTCGTTCCAAGAACCTTGATCGGGTTCGGAAGCTGCATTTTCTTTTTGTCGATGTCGTATCCGAGCTGCTCTTTTGCTGCCTCAGCGATCTCTTTTGCCGATACACTTCCGAATACTTTTCCGCCCTCGCCGACTTTGATTGCTACGGTAACCTGTTTGTCCTCAATCTCTTTCGCGAAGCCTGTGCCTCAGCGAGCTGCTCTGCTGCCACTTTGTCCTCGTGTGCTTTCTGGAGTTTCAGCTCATTCAGGTTTTTTGCGGTTGCCTCGATGCCGATTTTTTCGGCAGAAGCATGTTTCTTGCATATCCGTCACTTACGTTTACAGTCTGTCCTTTTTTACCAAGTGCTTTTACGTCTTCCAGTAAGATAACTTTCATATCAGATTTCTCCTCCATCCTGCATTTCTGTTAAGGTTGATTTTAGGAGGCTGCGCGCCCCCTCCAGATCGACGGTCTCAAGCTGGCATCCTGCCATATTCAGATGACCGCCGCCGCCCATCCGCTCCATGATGATCTGTACATTGACCTCATCAATCGCGCGGGCGCTGATATAGATCACGCCTTTATACTCGGTCAGTACAAAGGACGCCTTGACACCGACAATGTTCAGCAGCTCGTTCGCCGCTTGTGCTCCGACCACCGTCGGGCTGTCCACATAGTCGCTCGGGCATTCGGAAATCGCGAACTGGCCGCGGAACAGCTCCGCATTGCGGATCGTCTCTCCTCTTGCCTTGTAATCGTTCATATCCTCACGGAACAGCTTGCGCACACGCGTCACATCCGCACCGCAGCGGCGCAGGAAAGCTGCCGCCTCGAACGTGCGGACACCTGTTTTCTGCATAAAGTTGTCGGTATCAATCATGATGCCGGCATAGATGCTGTCCGCCTCCACGTTCCGGATGCGGATTCCCTCGGTAAAATACTGGAGAATCTCGGCAACCATCTCGCTCGCGGATGATGCATACGGCTCAATATAGGAAAGCACCGAGTTGCGGATCGTATCGCTTCCCTGCCGGTGATGATCCAGCACGACGATCATTTTCGCCATGTACAGCAGATCCTCACACTGTGTGATGCTCGGCTTGTTCGTATCGACCACAACGAGCAGCGTGTTGTCGTCCATGATCTCTTTCGCCTCATGGTTGTTGACAAACATGTCCGCCTCATAATCCTGGTTGTCGCGGAACGTATTCATCAGCGGAATAATCGAGCTGGTCGGGTTGTCGATGACGATGTACGCTTTTTTATTCAGCGTTTTCGCCGCACGGTAGATACCGATGGCCGCACCGAACGAATCGGCATCCGGCAGGCGGTGTCCCATGACAACGACCTTCTCTTTCGTGTTCATAAACTCTTTCAGCGCGTGCGCCTTGACGCGGGCTTTGACTCTCGTATTCTTTTCCACAGCCTGCGTTTTTCCGCCGAAATACTGAATCTTCGAACCGTCCTTTAAAACGACCTGATCGCCGCCCCGGCCAAGAGCCAGGTCGATCGCGATTTTCGCATACTCGGAGTTTTTCGCAAACGATCCAGCATCTGCTCCGATACCCATACTGATTGTGACCGCCATCTCGTTTCCGATGTTGATGGTCTTGACGTCCTCGAGGATATCGAACTTTTTCTCTTTCAGTTCATTTAACGAACTCCGGCGCATGACCACGATGTATTTGTCGTTCTCATACCGCTTCACCAGTCCGTCGAGATCGTTGAAATATTTGTTGATCTTTCGCTCGACCAGTGCGGTCAGAAGGGAACGGCGGACCTCCTCGACGCTCTCCAGCGCCTCGTCGTAGTTGTCCAGATACAGAAGACCGGTGACCATCGTTTCGTCCTCGAATTTCCGCATATACTCGCGGAGCTCCGTCTCATCGAACAGATACAGTGCCTGAATAAAATAGCCTTTGATATCTGTGTTGATCATCTCCGAATTCTGGATCAGCTCGTCGATGCAGACGCTTTTTACATGGGCACGGAAATTCTTTTCGCCGTAAGCCACGTTGATGTCGGTCTCCTCCTCATTTTTCGGCAGCCGCTCGACCGTCAGCTCCGGAAATGGTGGCGATACATTTATGATACTGTGTATCCTTCCCTGTGATTTTTGTAAACTCTTTGTTGACCCAGAGAAGTTTTCCCTGCGAATCCATAACGGCATAGGGCAGCGCCAGTTCCTGGATCAGATGCTTCTGAACCTGGCCGTATTCGGTCGCAAAGGTAATCAGCTCGTTGATCACCTGCGGACGCTGTCTGTAATAGAGAACTGCGGCTGCGATCACATAGACTGCAAAAAACAGCGTGAACCACATTCCTGCCATCACATCCACAAAATACATGCCGATATTCATCACAAGCATCAGGATGGACAAAATCAGCGGCCATCGAAGATAGCTCCGCAATTGGCCGCTCAACTTCATTTTGCTTTTCATTTCCTAACACCTTTCCAACGTTGCGTGTTGTATTTCGCTCCTGTCCTTCCGATTATACCACTTTGACCTGTACTTTGGCAACAAGATACTTCTGGATACAAAAAAGGTACCCGCCCTTTTCAGGCAGATACCTCCATTTATTTACCGATTCAAAATGAACGTTCGGACAGTGTTTAGCGCAAGTCAGAATCAATCATCTACGTACGGCATAATAGCCATATGTCTTGCTCTCTTAACGGCTACTGTTACTGCTCTCTGATGTTTTGCGCAGGTTCCAGTTACACGTCTCGGCAGGATTTTACCACGCTCGGATACATATTTTTTCAGTTTAGCTGCATCCTTGTAGCTGATCTCTTCTCCACCACAGAAAACACAAACTTTTCTTCTTCTGCGGGCCGGTCTTCTGGAAGCTGGTCTTTCACTATTATTATAAGCCATGATCAATCTCTCCTTTTCTATCAATTAAATGGCAATTCTTCGTCAATGCCATCGGGAATATTCATAAAACCATCGGCGCTGCCCAGGTCAGATGTATTCGCGGACGGAGCCGGATTGTTATGCTGCGGTGCGGAGTATCCTCCGTTGTTTCCACCTGCATTTTTGCTCTCTGCAAACTCCTGCTCTTCTACAACTACGTCTGTCGTGTAGACCTTCTGGCCTTCACGGTTGGTGTAGCTTCCGGTCTGAATGCGGCCGGTGATGGCGATCTTCGTTCCCTGACGCAAGTATTTCTCTGCAAATTCTGCCTGGCGGCCGAAAGCAACGCATCCGATAAGTCTGCGGTTGCGGAATCGCCGTCTCTGCGGAATCTGCGGTCAACAGCCAGTGTATAACGGGCTACCGCTGTGGAGTTTTCTCCAGCAGAGTATCTGACATCGGGATCTCTGGTCAATCTTCCCATCAATATAACTTTATTCATTCGCTTACCTCTTAAGCTTCCTTTTTAACGACTAAGTATCTCAGTACGTTATCCATAATACGCATATGGCTCTCGATCTCTGCCGGAGCTGTTGCGTCTGCTTCAAACTGAATAAAGTAGTAATATGCTTCACGCATATGCTGAATTTCGTATGCAAGGCGTTTTTTGCCCCACTCTTCTACTTCGCCAACTGTTCCGCCGTAACGGGTTACATAACCTTTGGCTTTCTCAACTACAGCTGCGCGTTCCTCTTCTTCAAGTTTTGCATTCACAACCAGTGCTAATTCGTACTTGTTCATGCTTTACCTCCTTTTGGACTTTTTGGCACCCCATTTTCATTATGGGGAGCAAGGAATTATTTTTATACGTCACAATTTGTTATTTTAACATAAAAAGGCTTATAGCAAGCCCTTTTTCGCGTGTTTTCTTGTTTTTTTCACGATATTACGCATCTTTTTTTCGTAATCCGCGGGTGTTTTTCTCGACCAGCTTGCGTGCTACCATGATCTGGTGGCCGCAGCCGGTGCATTTGAGACGGAAATCTGCGCCGGCACGCAGGATTTCCCACTCGCTGCTGCCGCACGGATGCGGCTTTTTCAGTTTTACAATATCGCCTACTTCGTAATGTTCTGCCATGTTTCTTCCGCCTTATTTTTATATTTCCTGACACTTTCCGAGATTTTTTCTCAAGGTTCTCTCTGTATCATCAGAGCCGCACCTCCATTTTTCACAGCTCTGAATTTTCACACCCGGATACTGCCGAGCACCTGTCCGATCGGCTGCTGGATCAGAAGATCTGCGTTGTTGTCCATCGGTGTTGCACCTTTATTAATCAGGACCAGTGCATCGCCCCGAAAATACTGGAGAAGACCTGCTGCCGGATACACAGCAAGCGACGTTCCGCCGACAATCAGAAGATCTGCCGCCGCAATCGAGCGGATCGCTCCGTCGAGCACTTTCTCGTTCAGGCTCTCCTCGTAGAGAACGACATCCGGCTTGATCATGCCGCCGCATTTTTCACATCTTGGAACGCCGCTGCTCTTTCTCACCAGCTCTGTATCGCAGGCTGCCCCGCATTTCATGCAGTAATTGCGGTGTATGCTTCCGTGCAGTTCATACACTACTTTACTTCCCGCCGCCTGATGCAGTCCGTCAATGTTCTGCGTCACAACCGCTTTTAATTTTCCCGCCGCTTCCAGCTCTGCAAGTTTCTTATGCGCCGCGTTCGGTTTCGCGCCGACCGGAAGCATTTTGTCGCGGTAAAAGGCATAAAACTTTTCCGGGTACCGCAGGAAATAGCTGTGGCTTAAAATTGTCTCCGGCGGAACGTCATACTTCTGATGATAAAGGCCATCCACGCTCCGGAAATCCGGAATCCCGCTCTCCGTGGACACGCCCGCGCCGCCGAAGAATACGATATTTTCATGCGTATCAATCAATCTCTGCAGTTCTTCGATTTTTCTTTCCTCTTCCATCTGTCATTCCTCCTCCTGACCAATCATTACCGGTTCCGCCGCACGCCCAGAACGACGAACCGTCCAGTCGTATCGCTCGCCGCACAGGTGGACAGCACAATAATATGGCTGTTTTCATCCATCTCCGGCTGCTCCACCGGGATCTCTGACCGCGCCGCCATGGTATTCAGATACTGTACAAACGCTTCACCCCCGCCGGAATACAGCGTGTAGACATCACTGTCTGCCTCCGTATAAAAGGCAGAAAAAATCTGGTACACATCGTTTGATTCCGGCGTCAGCATCCAGAAATAGACGCTTTCCCTATATTTTTCCTGCTCCTTCATCTGTTTCAATTTTCCGAACATGGAGAGATTCTTCATATTATGACCGTAAACGATTGTGTTTCCATCACTGAAATCATCCTGATTCTGGTAATCGAGGAAAATGGAACCCGCAAAGTTGCTCGTTCCCTCGTACGTCGTATGAAGATACGCATCGTTGTCCGGCCCCTGTACGACCGGGTAACTGATGTCGAGAGCTTCGATATAAAGCCATCCCTTCACATCCGGGTTAATCGCTTTTAAGGATTCAAAATCAACGGCAAGCGGCGGTTCTGTCGGATACGACAGTGGTTCCGGCTCCGGTTCGGAAGCTCCGCCGGTTCGGATTCCGCCTGCGGCTCCTCTGTTTTCGTCGTTGCCGGTGTCTCCGGTGTTTTTGTAATTTCCGTCGTATACTGCTGCAGATCCCGGTATTCATCCGTGCCGGTCTTGTAATCCAGGTAAATGCCGATCAGCTTGTACCCGGAAAAGCAGAAAACAGCAAGTGCCGCTAAAAATACCAGAGTCCAAAGCGGATTGCCGCGTTTTTTCTGTTTCTTTTTCTGTTTTCCCATGCGTCTCCTTTATCACTTTTTTACTGTCTGCGCTGTTTTCTCGAAGCGCTCTGAATTTGTCTCAATTATAAGCGTGCCCCTTTCTTTTGTCAACTTATGCCCCCGGAAAAGGATTGCACCCGCCCCCATCTTATGATAGACTAAAAGTCGACTGACAAGTCACTTGTGAATACAGTAACACACCACATACATGAGGAGGAATCCATATGCGAACAATCAAAAAAGTCGCTCGCACATCTTCATTGATGGCTTCGGCGGCATGACGCAGGGTCTTTTTGCAACCCTGATTATCGGTACAATGATTCAGCAGATCGGTCTTCTGATCGGCGGTTCGACCGGAAATGTGATCTATCTGCTTGGAAAAGCTGCCGCAGCCCTGACAAGTGCCGGTATCGGTGTCGGCGTGGCAGTGAAATATGGGGAAAGCCCGCTTGTCACGGTTTCTGCAGCCGTCGCCGCCATGGTCGGCGGTTATGCCGGCAAGATCACCGGCGGCACATTCTTTGTGGACGGAAATGCCGTTCTGGCAGGACCTGGCGAACCGCTCGGCGCTTTCATCGCAGCTTTCGCAGGCATCACCTGCGGCCATCTGGTTTCCGGCAAGACCAAGGTTGATATCATCGTGACACCGGTCATCACCATCGGAGCCGGTTCCGTTGTCGGACTGCTCGTCGGACCGCCTATCTCCCAGATGATGACAGGCCTTGGAAGCATCATCAACTGGGCAACGGAACAGCGGCCGTTCATCATGGGCATCGTTGTTTCAGTCGTCATGGGTATGGTTCTGACACTGCCGATCAGCTCCGCTGCACTCGGCATCATTCTGAATCTTTCCGGTCTTGCCGCCGGTGCCGCAACGATCGGCTGCTGCTGCAACATGGTCGGATTCGCGGTTGCAAGTTATCGGGAAAACAAATTCGGCGGCCTTGTCGCACAGGGTCTTGGAACCTCGATGCTCCAGGTGCCGAACATCATGCGTCATCCACTGATCTGGCTGCCCGTCATCTTCTCGAGTGCGATTTTAGGACCCGTCTCCACAATCCTCGCCAATATGCAGAATAATGCAACGGGAAGCGGCATGGGTTCCGCAGGTCTTGTCGGACAGATCACAACGTATCAGACGATGATCGCTTACGATGATCCGAAGCTCGTCATCATCAAAATCATTCTGCTCCACTTCGTGCTTCCGGCTGTGATCACCTTGTTCTTCTCAGAGGTATTCCGCAAGGCAAACCTGATCAAATCCGGCGATATGGCTTTGAATCTGTAATCTGTATTTTTAAAAGGGAATGGAACTGCGCATCCGGCAGCTCCATTCCTTTTTATCCACATTTCTCTTCTGATTTTTCTGTTTTTACACCGTTTCTTCTGCGTTTTCCGCATTTTCCACTGCCGCGGCCGATTCAGCTTCCGCTGCCGCTTCTTCTGTCTCCGTTTCTTCCCCCGGCCGCACGCGGTGTGCCTCTACCATTGGCTCAATGGTCTGTGCATCAGCAGATGGATCATGTCAAGCTCCGCTCGCGGAACCGCGACGGCAGAAGCGGTGCGATCGCCACATCCGTCACGAGGGATTCAAGGCCCTCGATAATCAGATCCTTGCCCGGCGTCTCATTCCACTCCAGTCTGATCCGCTCGAAATCACGCTGGAAAATGATTTTGACCCTCCGTCTTGCGGCCTCTTCCAGAAATGCAAACTCAAGCTTCAGCACCAGTTCGCCGTCTTCATTCTCCGCAAACTGTCCCGTCGTTCCGAGCAGATACGATTCCTCGTTTTCCACCCATTCTACAACTTTGGACCCCGTAAGACCGATCTCAATGCGCTGTGTTTTTTCTCCCTCGGTCAGCTCGACAAAGAAACGGCCTTTTTCATAGAAGAAACCGATGCGGCGGATGCCGTCGGAAAAGTTGTTGTGGAAGACCTGCAGCGTCAGCGGAAACATGCCGACATGCGTGTCCTCCATTTTATATTCTTTTCCGTGCAGAAGCTGCGCCATGTCGATCTGACGCGGTGTTCCGCTGTTCCGCGGCCCCGGTGTTCTCCGCTTCCAGCCGCCGCGCAGGATTCTTCCCGGTGTCTCTTTCGCGCCCTCCAGATCACGGCAGGTCTGCACCAGCTTCTGATATGCCATCGGGCTTTCCGCCTCGCCGGATTTCAGCTCTGCACCAAATTCCGCGCCGAAATACTTCCGCACAATGTCGAGCATCTCACACGTCTGGAACAGCTCGTTGCTGCCCGCATTCGTCACAATCACCACGCCGGTATCCGGATAACCGAGCACGTTCTGCCCCAGCATGCCATTGAACGCAAAGCTGCCCGGCCGCTCCTCCATCCAGACCTGGTAACCATAGCCATATTTTCCCATCTTTTCCGGCGGTGTCGCATGAACGGAGGTGGACGCTGCGACCCATTCCGCCGGGACGATCTGTTTTCCTTCGAATTTTCCGCTGTTCACGTACATCACCCCGAGCTTGGCCGCGTCCTCCGGGCACAGGAAGAGGCCCCAGCCGCCTTTCGTAATCCCTGCCGGGCAGCTCTCCCAGAAAACTTCCGGATGCCGAGAGGCTCAAACAGACGCGGCCGCAGGTAATCTACCATTTTCATGCCGGTGCGCTCCTGTATGATTGCAGACAGCAGATACGTGTTCATACTGTTGTACTCAAACGCTTCGCCCGGTGTTCCCTTGACCGGCGCATTTAAGAAGCTGTCCACCCAGTCGTTGCCGGAAACAACGCCCATCTCGTTGAACTGTACGCCGCTCTTCATCGTCAGAAGATGCTTCACGGTCAGATTCGGGCGCAGGATCTTCTGCAGCAGACCGTTTCGTTTTTCAAAAATATCATAGACGTTCTCGTCCAGGGAAAGTTTTCCTTCACTGATCAGAAAACCAGCCGCCATGCCAGTGATGCTCTTACACATAGAATACGTCGCATGCCAGATGCCGCTGCGGTATGGGGCGAAATTGCATTCGCAGATGACATGTCCATTCCGCAGGACCAGCAGATGATGCATGTCCGTATGGCGCGCAGCGGCGAGCTCACGAAGCATCTGCGTCAGCTTTTCCGATGAGATGCCTTCGCTCTCCGGCACCACGCGCGGAAAATACGTTTCCGGAGATGCAAAATCCCCGAACGCTTCCTTCTGCGGCTCAAAGTCCGTCTTTCCCATATGTCCTGTCGTCCCACTCATAAATCCCCAGATCATTTCCATTGCGGTTAACTGTTCTTTCGCTGCCATGTACGATGCCTCCTGTCTCATGCGGTTGGATTTCCCTGTTTTTCCAGTTTTCCTCATTATATCCAGATTCCTTGAAAATCGCAATGCTTCTTCTGATAAAAAGAACCGACATAGAAATCTGTATTTCAATTTCTGCCGGTTCTTTTCCGTGTGTGATTTTTTTATTTTACTTTAGCTTACTCATTCCAGAGTTTCATACGCTCCTGATAATTCTGTGTGATAACTTTTTCTACATCTTCCAGTCCTGCGTCATTCATTTCGGAAATCATCTTGTCGTACTCTTCCATTGCCGCATCGTGCTGTCTGCATTCACAATCTTCGGATATTCCTGATCGTAGATATCCTGGATTTTCTGCCATTTCAAGCCATCCGGAGTGCTTCCTGCCGGGGTAAGGCCTGCAAACTCTGCGGTATCCCATCTGTCGTTCTCACCAAAGTGATTCATAGCCACCTGCCGGGTCTCTTTTACTTTATACTGTGATACATCGTATGGAGTTCCGTCTGTACCATTTCCGTTCTTTACAAACCAAGTCCATTTGCGGACGCCGGTATCCAGTTTTGTTTTGTCAAAATCCGTCTGGAATCCTTCAATCAGATCATCGTTCGGAACGTGTTTTCCATCTTCCATATTCCAGTTGGTTCCCTCAATACCCCACATCAGAAGATACTGTCCTTCTTCGCTTGCAAGGTAGTTGATCATCTTCATGGCTGCTTCCGGATTTTTACAATTCTTGGTGATCGCGATTGCATCCCAGCCAAGTGTACTTCTTCCGGAGTAAGTAGTTTCATCTGCACTGATTCCGTTTCCAAGGATTTTATAGGAATAGAATTTTGCATCTTCTCCTACAGAAGAAGCAAGTGCTGTATTTGCTGCATCGGTATCCCAGTAGGAAGCAAAGGTACTGAATACGTTGCCTGCAGACAGTTTCTGCGTCCACTGATTTTTCTTGTTGACAACCCACTCTTTGTCCAGAAGGCCTTCGATATACAGTTCATTGGCAAAGGACATCATCTCTTTGAAGTTTGGTGCTTTGGCAACATGTTCCAGATTGTCCCCATCCTGATAATATGTTTTCAGACCATACATTCCTTTTAATGTTCCATCGTAGTTTTTGGATTCTGCATCAAAGGTAATGGCAATACTCTCTTTTCCGTCAATGGTCGGATGAAGTTCTTTGAATTTCTTACAAATGTCAATATACTCTTCCTGTGTAAATGCTCATCGCTGTCTGCGCGGTCTTTTCCAACGATTTCGCACAGATAATCATAGCGCATCAGAACACCGGCTACCGGATCCGGATCTTCTCCGTACCAGTTATTCAGATAGTAATTCTTTCCATCGGTATAACGACTCTTGTTTAAGGTTTCCCCGTACATCTCTTTTACATCCGGGCCGTACTCATCGATCAGATCATTCAACGGAAGCAGTGCGCCTGCCTCAATGTAACGGTTTACAATATCATTTCCACGATCCATCAGGACGATATCCGGGTAATTCTGACCGGTCAGCATCAGGTTCAATTTTTCCAGCGGATCTCCGGTTGGATTTTCTACCTGAATTTTGACACCTGTTTTTTCCTCAATTGCTTTTGCAACTGGATCATCAAAGGTATTGCTTCCGGAGTTTTTGTCAAAGATAGAAATCGTAACTCCGTCTGTTGATACCTCGCCCGATGCAGATGATGCACTGCCGGATGCAGTACTTGATGATGTACTGCCATTTGATCCGCATCCTGCAAGCATTCCCGCTGCCATCAGGACACTCATCGCCATTGCGATACACAACGCCAAAGTAAGAAACATTTTCATATCCAACCGCCAGACTCACTTCCCGTACTTTATTTTTCTTATTCTTTAACAGTTCCGCCGCCCTTTGCAGACGCATTTCCGTATTGTATTCCAAAATCGTTTTTCCTGTTGCCTCTTTAAACAGGCTCCTCAGATAATTCGGAGACAAACCGACCTCCGCGGCCAGCTTCTCGATATCTGCGCTTTCCGAGCAGTGCTCCTGAAGATATGTTTTTACCTGATAAACGGCATAGTAATTTGGATTTTGATTCTGTTCTTCAAAAAATGCCAACATCCGTTCCAGATACTGCTTCATCTTTTCCCGCATCTGATAATTGTTGTTTGCTTCAAAAATTTCATTTTCTCTCAAAATTTTTTCTGCTTCCATCCAGTTTTCCAGCAGTTCATCGCTCAAAACAAGACGGTTCCATAGATACATATAGAGATTGTAAACTTCTCCCGCAAATGTTTTCGGCGCAAGCCCTTTAGCTTTTGAAAATAATCTTTCATGGTCTGCAGCGTTTCCTGCTTTTTCCCGTTGCTGACCAGACGACAGATTTCTTCTCTCCGCTCCTTCTGTTCCCGGAAATGATATGCTTTTTCCTCTTCCGTTTCTTTTTCATCTGCACAGAAAAGTTCCGGTGGATCCATATGAAATGCCAGAACACAACAGTTCCGAAGTTTTTCCGCCTTTTCGTACAGGCAGTCAGCTGTCCATGCTCCACTGCACCATCCAACGGCTCTCGGTGCGTCTTCTTTCAAATCATTCCAGATCTGAAATGCCGTATCTTTCACCGACAGATACCCCGCCAGCAGCAGAATGCTGATCCGTTCCGTTTTGCTGATGTAACGGATGCCCTTGTATTTTTCCTGAATTTGGCTACAGATGTTTTCTTCCGTTTTTCCATAAACCGCTATGATTCCAAACCTGCACTCTTCCAGTTCTTCTCCAAATACACCACGGAAATTTTTTCCGTAAAAGCTCTGTTTCCTGTTTTTCCCGCAAAGCCATTTCCAGCAACTGCTTCGCCGCCGTTTTCCGCGACCAGTCTGCTATCTCACTTTTCTCCAGTTCACTTCTCACTTTTTTCAGACATGCTTCTACTTCTTCAATCGTAAATGGCTTTAAAAGGTAATCCACGGCATTCACCTGAAAAGCGGAATGGATATAGGAAAAATCATCATATCCTGTCAGAAAAACAATTTTGCATGGATACCCCAGGCGTACGATCGTCTCTGCCAGTTCAATTCCACTCATTCCTGGCATCTGAATATCCGTAATCACAATATCTGCCATATTTTCTTCCAGGCACTCCAGTGCCCTTCTGCCATTGCGCGCGGTAAATACTCTGGAAATCCCGTTCTTTTTCCAGTCAATATAATCCCGCAATGTCTCCAGTTCAATTTCTTCATCTTCTACAAGAAGAACGCGATACATTTTCTCCCTCCTGTTTCCAGTTGCTCCTGCAGTTTTCTTCTCCTGCTGCTTTTCATTTCTGTCTTTTTACTGCAGAAGTTCAATCATATACGCCTCATACGGCTGTAACTTCCACACTTCTTTTGTGAGACTTTCTGTATCATTATGAATCAGAACCGTTCCTTTTGTCAAATCATATCGGGCTTTCATCTCTGCCGCGGTATCCCGGAAATTACAGAGCACAATCAGCTTTTTCTCTCCCAGATTTCTCTCATAAGCAAAAATATCCGGATTTTCTTCCTCAATCAGACGGAAATCCCCATAAACAAGAGTGTCATTTTTCCTACGCAGCGCAATTAGTTTTTGATAGAAATAGAAGAGGGAATCCGGATTTTTTCTGCTGTTTTCCACATTGATCTCCTCGTAATTCTGATTTTCCGCCATCCACGGTGTTCCCGCTGTAAATCCGGCGTGTTTTTCCGCATTCCACTGCATTGGCGTCCGCGCATGGTCCGGCTGTTCCGTGCAAGATAGGTACGAATTTTTTCTTCCTCCCAGCCTTCTTTTTTACGGTCTTCGGCAAAATTTACAGACTCGATATCCTGATAGTCCTCGATCCGAAGCCCTGACACATTTGTCATACCGATTTCTTCCCCCTGGTAAATATAAGGAGTTCCTTTCATCCCATGGAGAAGGACAGCCAACATTTTTGCTGATTTTTCCCGATACGGTTCCCTGTCATTTCCAAAGCGCGATACGACACGCGGAAAATCATGGTTCCCCAGAACAGACTGTTCCATCCTTTTTCTTCCAGTCCCGTCTGCATTTTTCAAAGATCTGCTTCAGTTGCGGCAGCGTATACGGTTTCGGATCCCAGTTTCCACTTCGGATGCCGTCGATTCCCATCAGTTCAAATTGAAAAATCATACTGAGCTCCTGGCTTTCCGGATCAGAATACTGCTGTGCCATTTCTACCGTAGCACCTCCGGTTTCCCCCACTGTCAGGATCTGTTCTGATTTTCCATACGTATTCTGATTCATTTCCATTAAGTATGTATGAATCTGCTCCGAATGAGTATCATTTCCTCCATGTCCATCTTTTACAATATTGTCAATTGCATCCAGCCGGAAACCACGGATCCCTTTATCCATCCAGAACTGGATCATCCGGTACAGCTCTTTCCGAAGCGACGGATTTTTCCAGTTCAGATCCGGCTGCATTACACTGAAACTGTGATAATAATATTCCTGAACCTCCGGCACCCATTCCCAGGTGCTTCCTCCAAAGAATGCTCCGCCGCCTTCTGGCGGCTGCTCCTTCGTTCCTTCCTTCCAGATGTAAAAATCATGGTATTTACTGTTTCGATCCTTTCTGGCTTCCAGGAACCATGGGTGCAGATGGGAACTATGATTTAAAACAAGATCCATCATGACCACAATTTCCCGCTTTTCACAGGCTGCGATCAGTTCTTCCAGCTCTTCCATTGTGCCCGCTTCTTCCATTACTTTATAATAGCCACTGACATCATATCCATTGTCGTAATTAGGAGAATCGTTAAAAGGCGAAAGCCAGATGGCTCCAACACCAAGCTCCTGCAGATAGTCCAGCTTCTGCAGAATCCCTCCAAAATCGCCGATGCCGTCTCCGTTGCTGTCACAGAAGCTTCTGGTGTAAATCTGATATACGGTTAAGCTATGCCACCACTCTCTTTTCATTTTCTGTCCTCTCTTTCTTTTTTCCTATAAGAGCAGTATAATGATATTATCTTATATTTTCTAACCTGATTTTCGTATTTAATGAAAGGATTTTGACTTTTATGAAAAAAGAACGTTCAAAAGAGCTCTTTTCCCCTGAATCTTGTTCCCCTGTTCTTTCTGGCGGAATCCGGGATTTTACCGTGCATGGAACCGAACCTGTTCCGCTCCATATCTATCATCAGGATTATGCGCATGGCGGGCTCTCTGTTCCTTTTCACTGGCATAAAGAATTAGAATGGATCTGGGTTGAAAAAGGTACTCTCACTCTGACACTGAAAACTGAAACCCGGACAATTTCCGAAGGTACTTTTCTTTTCATCAACAGTCACGAACTGCATCAGCTCTGCAGCATTGGAACTACCCCTTCGGTTCACCATGCCCTTGTATTTCTTCCAGAAATTCTCTCATGTGCCTATCTGGATTCCTGTGAAGCAGACTGGATTCGTCCGCTGCTCTCTCATCAACTGCTTCTTCCTGCTTTTCCATTGGAAGAGCTTTCTGCTGCTGAATCCTCCTCTCAGACACAGAAAACATTTGTACTGACATTATCTGAGCTTTTCCAGGAAATCCTGTATGCATACGATACCAAACCCATCGGCTGGTTTCTTCTGATCAAAAGTGACATGTATCGAATTCTTGCACTTCTGGCGCAATACCAGCTTTTTCTTCATCCGGAACCCCTCTGCACTCGTAAAAAAGAAAGATCTGATCAGTGTAAAAAACTCTTACGTTATATTCAGGATAACTATGATTCTAAAATCCGTCTTTCAGATCTTGCTGCTATACTCAATATGAATCCACAATATTTTTGTCGTTTCTTCAAAACGCACTTTCACACAACGCCTATTTCCTATATCAACCAGTACCGCGTAACCCAAGCCGCAGATCTTCTTACCGGCAGCTCGCTTTCTATCTTGGAAATTGCTCTGCATACCGGATTTGAAAGCCCCAGCTATTTTGCCAGCATTTTCCGCCGGACTTTGGTATGTCACCGGAAGAATATCGAAAAGCCATGCCCTGATCCGGCAAATTTTCTCCTTCTGAATGCACGGCAACACAAATCTCAAAAATTTTTGATTTTTTTTCAAAAAAACACTTGCCAAACTCGTTTTCTTATGATAATATACTACTTGTCGCTGAGCAAAAATCACGGCAGACAAAACAAAAACTTCGGCTCCGTGGTCAAGCGGTTAAGACATCGCCCTTTCACGGCGGTAACACGGGTTCGATTCCCGTCGGAGTCATATGGCGTCGTAGCCAAGTGGTAAGGCAATGGTCTGCAACACCAGTATCCACCGGTTCAAATCCGGTCGACGCCTCTTCTTTCCCGAAACAGATAGTTTCCGGGATTTTTCTTTTTCAAAATTATTTCAAAAAAGCTGCCGGTTCTGTTTGCTTCAGCAGCTTTTTTGAAAATATCATTTTTTAATTTTCTTTTCTTTCACATAGTCTTCATACACATACGCCGTTTTTCCCTCATACGAAATCTTGTACCATCCGTTCTCTTTTCCGAGCATTTCCACTTCTTCCCCTGTCGTCAGAGCTCCGATAACCTGGCTTGTGCTGACGTTGTTCTGTACGTACATTGACCGGTGAGATACAGGTGACGGTTTTCTTACCCTTCTGCTTTTTCACGCCATCCGAATTATTTTCTGCTTTCAGCGCTCTTTTCTGCTCCTTGCAGGCCGTCTGAAATGTTTCTGTCAGCAGCTCATTGTCCGGGAACTGCAGAGACTCCAGTATTTCCGGCACGATTTGCTGTGTATCGTTGCTGCCGCTTCCTTTTTTCCATATGATCTGATACCCTTCATTCTCCGTTTTCACCCCGCATAAAAATGCAATCGGAATCTGCTGGGAATTTTTTACCTGGAAACGATAAAAGGAACTCTCGTTATCTTTTCCTTCGTTAGCTGTTTTCACCATAAAATCGCTGATGCTGTTTTCCCCTGTTATTTCATTCGGATAGAGCAAATTTTCAGCGCTCTCTTCGTCCTCCGGAAAATCCATAAGTATCACTTTTGCCATTCCTTCCCGATACGATATCTCAAGACTTCTCCATCTTCCGATATGAAACTGCATTGGATTTTTTCATCTCTCATTACATTCCAGCCTTCTGGAAGTGTGATTATAATATTCTGGTATGTAGAAAGAAACTCTTTTTCACCATCTTCTGACTCATCCTGGACATTGGATGCTCTTTCGGAGACAGCCGATGGATTCTCCTTTTCCACCTGCTGATTTCCACATCCCATTACCACAATAGTTGTCATCAGAAGAACAGCTAAACAGTTTTTTCTGTTTCTCATGTACAATTTCCTTTCTTGACAGTTCCGTCTTTATTTTCTGTCAGAAAACTTCTTTTGCTTATTGTATCACAACTATTTTTGCACTGTAAAGAGTACGTTCCTTCCCTCCTGCTTTGATTTTCTTTATGCAAAAATCTCCAACCAGATTGAGGTTCCCTCCCTCTCAAATCCAGTTGAAGATTTTTCTTATCTTTTTTATTTTACTTCTGTAAATTCGACCGGATACTCTCATACTCTCCCAGCACCTGATGCAGGGTCAGCCCCGCACGGTTCCAGGTACGGCCCGAGCGGATTTCACCGTCCAGACTGCAGCGGTACAGCTTATCCTCTGCAAGGCTGCACACTTTCGTGTGAACCGGAAGCATATTTCCTTCTGCGTCAGTCTTTACGATCGTAAGCAGTGCGCGGCTCTGATCCTTTGCCACGAACTCCCATGCCATGAAATCCTGTTTTTTCAGTCCGGTCAGACGGTAATACAGGCCTTCGTGTGTGAGCTCGTAATATTCATGCATCGCAGCAACCTGCTCTTTTACCATCTCTTTTTCTTCCTCTGAAATCTTATTCAGATCCATCTCATATCCAAAGCTTCCTGCCAGCGCCACATCGCCTCTTGTCCGGAACGGTGTCACACGGCCGGTCTGATGGTTCGGGCATACCGAAACGTGGGAGACGACGGTGCTGATCGGATAGAAGAACGAGCTTCCGTACTGGATGGAAAGACGGTTGATCGCATCGGTATTATCGCTGCACCAGATCTGCGGGGAATAATACATCATACCGGCATCATATCTTCCGCCTCCTCCGCTGCAGCCCTCGAGCAGCAGATTCGGGCATGCGGCAAGGAATCTTTCCATCAAATCGTAAACACCGAGCACATAGCGGTGATACAGCTCTCCGTTCCGGCTCTGTGCTGCCACATGGCTGTAAACATCGCAGACGCTGCGGTTCATATCCCATTTGACATAATCAATCTTTGCATCATGAACGATGGTTGTCAGACGCTCCAGCAGATACTCACGCACATCCTCACGCGTCATATCAAGTACAAGCTGATTTCTGCTGTGGTTCGGCACACGGCCAGGAATTGCAAATGCCCAATCCGGATGTGCACGGTAAAGATCACTGTCCTCGGAAATCATCTCCGGCTCAAACCAGAGACCGAATTTCATGCCCATCTTGTGAATTTTTTCTGCAAGCTGCGCCATGGAGCCGTTCATCTTTTTCTCGTTGACGAACCAGTCACCGAGACCACTGTTATCATCCTCTCGTTTTCCAAACCAGCCATCGTCAAGCACCAGCATCTCAATGCCAAGCTTTTGCGCCTGCTCTGCAATTTTCAGAATTTTTTCTTCGTTGAAATCAAAATAGGTTGCTTCCCAGTTGTTGATCAGAATTGGTCGTTTGGCATGCTTGTATGCGCCGCGGCAGATATGCTCGCGGATGATCTCATGATACTGCTGTGACAGTTTGGTAAGACCGGTTCCGGAATAGCTTAAGATTGCCTGCGGGGTATCGAACGCCTCTCCTTTTTCCAGATGGAAGCAGAAATTGGTCGGATGAATACCCATCTGAAAACGGGTCTGATTTTTCTGATCCTTCTGTGCTGCCGCAACAAAGTTTCCGCTGTAAACGAGGCATGCGCCGATGCAGGAACCGTGTGTCTCACCCGCACCCTCCTCGCAGAGGATCACAGCCGGATTGTAATGATGGCTCGATGTACCACGGGTGCTTCCGATCTCGACTTTTGCATGCTGCACCGGAATCCGCTCCGCCGTACGCTCCATCGCATGACGACCCGAGAAATAGATCATCTCATAATTTTCATACATCAGATCCATGCTGAAAGACAGCATTTTTTCCAGCTCAATCGCCGTTTCTCCGTGATTTTCGAGTCTTGCCGCTCTCGTAATCACATTTTCCTTTTCAAATACACCGTAAAACAGCTTCAGAACAATATCGGAAGCCTTCTCCGTCATTGTAATAACAAGAGTCTCACCTTTTTCTTCCTCTGTATCGTACAACGCCGGCATTCCCGGAATGGCATAGGAATGATCCAGAATTTCGTACGAATCGAAACGGAAATCTGCTGCAAAGCTGCCGTCCGCGTGGCGGATCTCAATCATATCATCACGAAATCACCGACACCACTTCCCGGAATTTCCTGCGGGAGTGTATCAAGAGAATATTTCCGGTTAATACCTGCCTCCTCCGGATTTCCTGCAAATCCCATATCCGTACAGAAAATCAGACCGGAAAGATTTTCCTCACCGATTTTTTCTCCATAGTAGAGATGCAGAAGCACATTTTTGTCATCTGCGAACATCTGGTAACTGCTGTCTTTTGTCTGGAGGGTAAATAACCGTCCATTTTCACTTACTTTGATTGCCATGATTTCCTCCTCCTGCGGCATCTTGCAGTATCCTGCAAAACACGATATAATTTTACTGATATTTCGGAATCTCATCCTTTGTGACATTCCAGCTTTTCTGATGATTCATTTTGTGAGGTATACTTATGGAAACTTCCTGGACACTTCCTGTCCCAAAGCATAAATTTTCGGATCTTTATCTCTGCTTCTGCGGCTACGAAGCCTGCCAGCCGTTCCACAGCTACGGCCCGGCTGTCCGCCCCAATTACGTGATCCACTATATTATTTCCGGGAAAGGCACTTTTACCATCGGAAACCGCACTTACCGCTTAACCGCCGGACAGGGCTTTTTCCTGATGCCAAATGTCCGCACCTACTATGAAGCCGATGCGGATGATCCCTGGACCTATCTCTGGATCGGTTTTGACGGCGAAAAAGCTGCCTCTTATGTACAGGAACTCGGTCTTTCCGAGGAGCACCCTGTCTACCAGTGCAGTTTTTCCGGTGAACTGCAGTCCCTCTTGTTTCAGATGCAGAAGCACAATACCTATGACACCTCGGACCAGTATCTTCTGGAAGGCTGTCTGTACCAGTTTTTCTCAATTCTTTCCCGCGAAATCACGCTTGCCGATCCTTCTGCACGGGAGAGCGGCAATCTTTACGTGGAAAAAGCCGTTGAGTTTATCCGAAATAATTATTCCAATGAAATCCTTGTCTCGGATATTGCCAGATATGTCTGCATCAACCGAAGTTACCTTTATACCCTGTTTCAGAAATATCTCCATACCTCACCGCAGGACTATCTTTCTTCCTGCCGGATCACGCGTCGCTCGAGCTTTTATCGTATACGGATCTCTCCATCGAAACGGTCGCTTTTTCCTGTGGTTACCAGAATGCCGAAGTTTTTACCAAAGCCTTCCGCCAGAAGCAGGGCATGACGCCAAGCGCCTATCGGAAAAAGTTCCGCCTTGACACGACTCCTGACTCTGCACATGTTCCGTGATCTGTCTGATTTTATTATAACGAAATCTTTCTTCCATGAACAGGAAGAAATGTTATGGAAAACCGTCAAAATGTTAGATGGCGTTTCTTAATGGCTACAGACATCAAAAAAGCGATACAGTTATGATTTCTCATTTCTGTATCGCTTCTTCATCTTAGCTCCACGATGGCGTCGACAACAACCATCCGTTGATACAGCCGAAATGCTCTACATTGAGCTATCGAGGAATACCTCAGGAATCTTTTCCTGACAATCGTTACTATAACACAATCTTTTTCGAAAACAAGTATTTTGCGGAAAATAATTACAAAAAAGCCATCGGATCTCTCCGATGCTTTTCCGATATACCTTCAAAACCGCATACACTACACATCTATCATTCCATTTTTTGTGAACACAACCATTCAGGTCAAGCCCTCGACCGATTAGTAACAGTCAGCTCCATGCCTTACGGCACTTCCACCCCTGCCCTATCTACCTCGTCGTCTTCAAGGGGTCTTACTTCTTTCGAAT